>MDTD01136998.1_pt1 | contig 11850 bp, 12 predicted proteins | sample 811221 | NCBI WGS metagenome assembly MDTD01 (sample SAMN05326646, study PRJNA326480) | marine metagenome | isolation source: seawater | place: Pacific Ocean: South West | collected 2011
AGCTGAAGAGACCGGATTCGCGATGCATGCAGTTCAGGATTTTAAAGGCAGATTGGGACGACTCAAGTCGATCACGACTTCCGTATTTCAACATCCGGACAAAGCCGCAATGATAGATTTAGATGATTTCTTTGCAGAGGTTGAGCAATCGGACCGAGTGTTTATCGCTTCTCTATCCCGGGCAGTGCGAAGCGAAGGCCTTTCCGAAGAGGAAGTCACCCGCTTGTTGATGGTCAATCGACTGTTTACCCAATCGCTGAGAATGCTAACACTCAGTATGAAAGGTCTGGTACAATCTTATCATGGAATTTCGGAGGCCATGGAAGTTCTGGATTGAGTGTTTTCGCTCTCTGGACATTCAGCAGGAGTTCGATTCGGCTAGATGTTAACCGGTCGAAAGCTGCATTCCGTTCTCCGAAATCAGTCCAGGGGTTTGCGTCTGCTAAACAAAATACGATACGCAACCAAGAGAATCATTCCGATCAAAGCGATGTCGAAAGCGTATATGGTCCAGAATAGCAGAGGCGATATTTGATTATCGAAAGCAGCTTCAACGATGTAAGCCATCAAAAAGAAGAGGGGAAATGAGAATAGAGTGCCCAGGCCAAGATAGACCAGTCCGTGCCACCAGGGCGGAGGCGGGACATTGGTCCACCGGCAGTAAAGAGTTAAAGCAAGCTGAGGCAAAACCAGCAGAACAGGAACGGCCACCACAAGAACAATCCACTCACCTCCCATGGTGGCGAACAGGGCTATGATCATGATAACGGCGCATGCATTGGCACTAATAAGTCCAGCGATGAAAGGCTTGCCCCACTTTTCCATACGCTTTCCAGTGCACAGCCCCTGCAGAAAGAATTCAAGCCCTAATTTCACATCGGAGCAGCGGAAACGGCGCCCATAGTTATGCTTTGTATCGGCGCGCGGTCAGAGACATCAGCTCCAATGTCCGCTACCTTACCAGAATCTGTAACTATATGTGAAGCCAAATAGGAGCGACGATGATCGGCCGCGATGCTCTGCGCCGCCATAAGTCAGGGCAACATCCTGCAGAACCTGGGCTGCAGTGGGAGGTGTGCTATTGGCCAGTAGCGGAATCACTTCTTTCGTGCGAACCGAAGTCTGATAGGTCTGCAGACTGGTAAAGAAGGTCCAGTCCAGATTGATTTCATGTTTGAACGTCAGGTCCAACTCCAGTCCTGTAATTTCCACGGCGCCGATTTCCTTTCTGTACTCAAATGAATCGTTCAATCCAAAAAGTAGATCCGTTTCATCCCAATCCCCGGAGCCTGATTCGAACCCCAGTCTTAACTGAAGAGCAAAAGGACCTTCGAATTGATAGGTAAAATCCATGCCAAGGTAAGCGGTATTGGCCTGCACCAGGGATTGATTCTCCGGAGAGGCGCCTCCCACTATAAACTCGGTGCCGGAAACGTTCAGACCGGTTATCGAGGTTTTTTCATTCAAAAACTCTTCTCGAATAGAACGAAATCCAATCAGAAAGTAAAGACTGTGCGGGCTGGACTCATGCAAGGCATCCCAGCCAAGTATGAGTCCCGTTCGATTCTGACTGTACTCGCCGGTATGGTTACTACTGCGAGTGACACTTGTGTTACTAAAGGTCCCCTGTAAATAGGAGAGGAATTCAACACTGGCATATTCCGATTTCTGGTCGAGCTCGAATAACCATTCATTCCTGAGGTAGGCGATCCTCAGGTTCTGCCCGGACTGTGAGCTATAACTCCAGTCCGGCATCTGGCCAAAGCCGCCAAAGAAAGCGCCGCCAAATTGATATTCACTCTGCAATCTGGGTTCGAACTGACTCTGAAGAAAGGCCGGACCCAGCCCCAGACCTATCCGAAGATCATTGGGGCCCACCTCATCGTTCGCATATGCAGGGCTCACAATGAGCGCCATGCAGAGAGTTGTGGCTATTGCCCTGGATTCAAATAACTTGCTCAGAAGGTTAAACATGGGACTCACCCCTTAGATCATGATTCCGTCATAGGCGCAAGTAAAAGAAACTTTAGCATAGGCTTACGGTGCGGCATGATTTTCGGATTGCCCGGCCCGGATGGTTTACATGGTTCCAATCGCTCCTGGATTGCAACAGCACAACTTTGTGGTCCGGGATTCTAATGGGTAGAGCGCAGGCCTGCGAGATGGCAAAGGTCCGGAGCTCTTAGTTTTGTGCCAGAACTCCGGGCCTCTCAGTAATCAAGGAAGGTGAACTTTGTAAAACCAGGCCATGTTGCTGGCCGGGGAAAGACTATGGATCACCAGGCATTCATTTCCTTTGATTGTGCCCAGAGAGATGCGACCATTTTGCTTGAAAGCAGTCGGATAGCCTTCCCAGACTACACGGGAGCTAATCACTCGGCCCGCCTGATGGATGACTGCCACAGCTTTCCAGCGTCCATTGCGCACCCAATTTCCATCGGCCATTCCCTGGAAATAAGCATCCATGGGGATGTTGATGTTTTCCAGATAGGCTGGCCCGGTGCTGGATGCACACAGATTCCCCTGGTTGGTACCCAGCAATACCTTGACATCTCTTGCGAGCAGAGCTGCAGGGATTGCCAGCACAGCAATTATTAATATTAATCTGGATTTTTTCATTTTCATTCTCCTGGTTTGCGAAGCCACTGCTCGCTACTGCCCTATTGGACGGAACCCTATAGGGGTATCCGGAATCTTTTGTGGAAAAACTATGAGAATGAGATGCGTTAGCATTTGATCCGAGGCTATACCGAGGAAAAGAAAACTACTTGAGAAAACAAAGCAAACTGAGTAGCCCGGGATATGGACTGTAACGTTGTGGATCTTGAGCAACCATTGAATGTACCGGTAGACGAAAACCTGTACAGGCTTGTGTCCGAATACCGCTACACCTGGGCTCGTGAAATCGATCCAGAGAAAAAGGCTGAACTGGACAGTGTTCTGTATCCGCCATCCGTTGCGAAGGCAAAGAAAGAACTAAAAAACGTCGATGGCAAAGAAGCGATGAAAGGTGCCCCAGGAGGTAAATCGAAAGGTTATTCCTACACTGAAACCTCCTGTCTTTACAATCGAATTGCCGTCCCATCCGGCTTTACATATGACGGTGCAAGCGTACCTCGAATTGCCTGGTCCATAACAGGCATTCGCCCGGATGGTCTGTTAAGGGCTGCAGCCGCCGTTCATGACTGGATCTACCAATGGAAGGGCCAACTGCCCCGGGGTAGCCATGCCTTTCGCATAGACGAATTTCCCTGGCAAGATGCCATCGGGCGGTGGAGGCGAAAAGACTGCGATCGGTTGTTCGGTCGCATGATGCGTGAAGCCGGTGTTCCATCTATCAAGCGGAAAATGGCCTATCTGGCGGTACGCTTGCTCGGTGGCCTTAGCTGGTAGAGACTCAAATTAGATAGTTTCACAGCGCAGGGAGTGTAAAAACTAACTCCGCTCCACGCCCGGGCATTGACAGGTGAGCCTTATGCTTCATTCCCGGGACTGATCTTCGCTTAGGGGGTGGACCCTGCCAGCCTTCATTCCGCTCCCGGGCTTATTTCCAAAGCCCGGTGGTTACGGTTGTCAATACCACTTGCAATGCCGGAACCCGGCCTATCAGCCAATAATTCCAGCTTCTTTCATCTGCTCCACATGATCGCATAGTGTATCTGCGATGGGATGATACACGATTCCCAGGTCCTGTATGCTTCGAGAGTTGTCCAGTTTGTACCGTACGCCCAGGTTCTTTTTCAAGAAGTCCCACGATAAACCAAAGAGAGGTCCGATGAGGTATACCATGAACGTGGGCAATTGCCCCCGGGGTAGAGGTAACGTCTTTCCATAGCGCTCTTTCAGAATGTTCGCTAGCTCTACAAAGGTTTTGGTGTCTGCGCACAGCAAATGTCTTCCAGAAGCGTCGGCCTTGAAGGCGGCAAGGACATGAGCCCGGGCTACATCTCGCACATCCACAATACCGAAGGTAAGGTCTGGAACTCCCGATTTAAGAGGCCCTCCAACGAGATCGTGCATGAACTGTACGCTGGTTCCATCCATGCGACGGGAAAGGGAAGGGCCCATAACAAAGGCCGGATTAATGACCACAAGTTGCCATCGGTTTTGTGCTTTCGCTATCTTCCAGGCTTCTTCTTCGGCCACAGTTTTGGAATATGAGTAAGGCTGATGCTTCAGACTGCTGGATCTATTCCAATCGCTTTCATCCATAGTCTGGTTGCTCTTTTGCAGAGCATCCACGTTGTCTCCCATAATGGCCGCAACGCTGGACGTCAGTACCACTCGTTTGACATCCGAGCATCGATTCGCTGTATTCAGTACGTTACGAGTGCCTTGAAGCGCCGGGTCGATAAGCTGCTTCTGCGCATCCTTCAGTCCCTTGATGAAAAAAGGCGATGCAGTATGAATAACGATTTCGCACCCTTTCATCGCTTCGTCAAAGGAACCATCTTTCAGTAGATCTGCTTCGAAAAGGCTTAACTTGCCGGGCAGGTTCTCCAGGCCCTTCAGATGAGCCACTTTCTCCTCCGATTGCAGGCTACGAACCGTGGCATGTACGTTGTGGCCTTCCTCCAGAAGATATTTTACGATCCAGGATGCAATGTATCCGGATCCTCCCGTAACCAGTACCGTTTTTCCCATATCTAGCAGAGTAAGAATTGGACCCATACGTTGGCCAGACTAATTCAACGAAAAGCGTACCCACCGGCGCAGGGAGTGCTCCTGCGTCTGGCATCCCGGTACTGCACCTTCTCGACTTTTCGATCTTCGCAATTGCCTGGAGCGGTGGCAGAAAGGAAGGGCCAACGCCTGGAAGAGGTGCGAGGTTGCCCCGGAATACACAATGCTCAACGCAAACAATGCCACTAGCAAGGGATGCTGCCAATGCTAAGAAAGCGAGTTTGGTTGATGGTGCAGACGAAACAGAGGAATGCCCGGTCTCTACTCCAATTCGAATTCTCTGGGCACACCCGCTCCTGGTATAGCCGTCACAGTCTTGACATCCGGATGGTGATCAATGGCCCTGGAAAGCCCCAGGTTGTTCTCCTTGAAATGCGTCCATCCGCCATTATGAATGGGAATGGCAATGTCCGGACGGAAGAGTTTGACACAGCGGATGTAGTCCGAGCTATCCATGGTGTATTTTCCCCAGCCAGTGAGGTAAGGAAACGAAGCTCGGCCCACATGAATCAATGCAAGACCTACATCGAATTCGGCGGCCACTTTTTTCAAGGGAGGGTAGAGCACAGTATCTCCCGAGATGTAGAGGTACTTCTGGGAGGCCGGCCACTTCAGTAGAAAGCCGGTGACCGGCCCGGAAAGGAAGCCAGGAAGTAAGGCCGGATGGTGCCGGCATGGCGTTCCGATGATCTCCAGTTTGCCCTCAGGACCGGGAAACTCTGCGCGCTCAAAGGGGGCAAGCCCCTGACAATTGGGCAGAGTCTTGCTTGCTGCCTGCGTGGAGAATACCTTGCCGGCCCGTGTCATCACCTCTTTACCGGCGCTGTCCAGGTTGTCTTTGTGTTGATGATGGCTCAAGAGCACAAGATCCACAGCACCTACCTGGTCTGGCGGTAGAGCCGGGCTGGAAGTCTTTCGGGAAAAGGCGCCCCAGCCATGATGATAGATTTTGCCCGGAGCATCGAACACCGGATCCGTCAGAATCCGTAATCCCCCGGCTTCGATTAAGCAACAGGCAGTATCTATATGAGTTATTCGGACCTTCACAAACTACAGGGAATCAGCGCTCCGGAATTCATCAATTTCTTTTAAAAAAGCTTGAACAGAGTCTTTCTGGCAGGCATCTATTGTATGCCATGATACGAATTCGATTTGGTATACTGATATCCATTCTTGCACTGGCCTTTGCCCAGTGTATGTCCCCCCAGCCCACTCAGTACGAAAACACCACTGAGAAAATCGAGCTACCGCGGGCCCCCATAGGCACGGAAAAGGTAAAAGTTGCCCTTGTGCCTTTTCGAGATGCCACCGGTAAATCCTTTCTGGTAAAACCGGCCACGGCTCAACTTACAACAATGTTGATCCAGACCGGGTATTTCGAAGTGATCGAACCTGGCTTTGTGGAAAACATTGTGGGTAGTCAGAAGGACTTGAGCCCGGAGAACCTTGAAAAGCTCAAGGAGAAGTTCGGTGCTGATATCGTTCTAACGGGTACGCTTACGAATTTCGAGGTTCGTAAGAATGAATCTGGTTTCTGTTTGCTTTTCGGACTTCTGGGTTCCTATCAGAAAGAGGAATACATTGTAGAGACCGGTATTGACTATAGAGTCACCGATATTGACACAGCTTCCATTCTGGATGCAGGCGCGGTGGAGAATCGTCGCACAGACACCTCCAAAGCGGCGGGGGTGCTTTTCTCTTACAGTGGAGCCAGCACTGACATCCTGCAATCCAGCGGAGGAAAACTTCTTCGATATGCGATGGCGGATCTCATCCTGAGAATTGTCCAGAATGGTAAGTATAGGAAGTAAGCTACTGCGCCAGTCTGTGGCGCTACTTCTCATCGGTAGTCTTGTAAGCTGCAGTACTTTCCAATCCTTTGAGCAGCTTCAGGGGCCGGAGATAAACAAACTTCCCCGGGATACTCGTAAGATCCGGATCCTGCCAGTAACATTTAAGAACTCGGCCAACATGCAACGTCTGAACTTTATTTCAGACGAACAGCACACTGGAATCATTCAAGCAACCCGCAAGAAAGACTCAGATCCATTTGCGAAGAATGAGAAACCTGAGACTTCCTCCGAATCCAGCTTCGATCTGTATTCCGGAGATACCAGCGAATCAGAAGAAAAGAGCGATGTGCGGGCAAAAGCCCAAAAAGCGAATCTTACCACCGAGGGAAAGAAATACCTTTCCAATTTTATTGATAGCGAACTCCCTACTAGTCGCTTCGAGGCAGAAAAGAAATTTGCCTCCGGACTGCTCATTCCAGGAGAGTCTGGCGGCGAGGTTCAGGATACTCCCAGTCAGGTTACCGTTATTGATAGTGAAGCCGTGCCGACTATGGATGGCGGCGAAATTCTAAAAGAGGTGCTTATCTCAAATATGGTGCAGACCAACCGCTTTGAAATTTTGAGCCCGGCTGCATTCAGCACCACAGGTCAGGCCGGAGTTCCCCAGAAAGAAGAGCTAAAAGAGAAGGGAGTAGATTATCTTCTATTCGCTGAAATCACCGATTTCGAAGTGAAGCAGGATGTCCAATACTGGAAGGTTCCGCTATGGGCTCTCTTGCTCATCGCTGCATTCGTGGTAAAGGACGATGATATGCGGGCCTTCATTCTGCATACTCTGCTTCGGTTGGCTATCTATCTTCCTTCAGACTCCAAATTCTGGGATCTCGGGCTCGGAACGGAAGACCTGGAGCTCCGAGTGAGCGCCTCCGTAAACCTGCGCCTGGTGGATCCTTACACTGGATCCGTAGTTTACGCGGATCAGCAATCCCTGGATCGGCTGGAATCCGTGAACAACATGGACTTGATTGTATGGCGCAGCGAAAACTCCCTGCAGATCAAGGAATCCACAGCCGGCCGGCAGCTCAGATTTCTGACAGCTAACATGGTGAACGACCTGGTTAAGCGAATGACTCCTGAATCTGCCATTCCACAGGAAGAGCCGGCTCAGACCGAGCAGTGAGACTCTTCCGGCGATCCAATCAATCCCTTTGTTTTTGTAGAGAAAGTCCCTTTTTTGCGTCTTATGTTGGGGGGCAACTATGCGAAAGACTTTCTGCCGGCCATCTATTTGTGCCGCACTTCTGTTTCTATTCTCATCGGTGATAACCAGCACAACGCTGGCTCAAACCGTATCCATTCCATCAGGACTGAAGGATGCAAGACCTGGAACTTATGATCTCACCGTTCGCTACTCTGGCTACGATCAGGCGCCTGGAGCTGTGAAAGCAATGGTGTATGTGCCGGAAGGCGTGGTAGGCGAAGATCGGCCTGTAATCGTGTTCTTTCATGGAAATACTCGAGATCGAAAATATTATCGAGATTCTGTTGCTTACATGACAGCGCGGGCAGACAAGTATAAGTTCACACTGATTAGCGTTCAGAACTGGTGGTCTCTGGGAAATGGAGATGTAAGAGGTGCCAACGATTCTCGAAGAGCTGTGAATCTGATTCTTAACCAGCTCAAAGATGAGGATCTGTTCGATCCAGAAAAAGCTTATCCCATCGGATTTTCTGCAGGAGGCTATGTTGCCGTTCTGGCCTTCCTGAATAGCCTCAACCAGTTCGAAGACCAGTCCATTTCCCTGTACTCCTATGAATTTGAAATAGATGAAGACGATGTGGTTGCGCACTACTATAGCCAGGTAGGCGGGCTGGAAATGAATCTCTATGATTATGCAGGCTTTGCCAGTTTTAAGGGAAACTATTACGAGGGCTATGTGGATATGAATCCCTTCGTCGAGGAATACCAGGAGAGGTGGAACATGCTTGTTCGAGAGAAAACTCTATTCTTTGCCGTGGGCGAAAATGATGTGCCCCGGGTGAAGCAGCAAGCTCCCCAGGCCGCGGATTTCTTTCGAATGTATGCAAAAGTGGAGCCCGTATACAAAGTTTATCCCGGAGAAGGTCATAATCTTTCCGAAGCGAACTGGAACGACTTCTGGAAGTTAGTGGAGGCGGATTGATTCCGGGAATGGAGTTTTCCCGGCGTTTCCTTGCGGTTTGAGCTTCGACTTAAGAGAGAATTCCACTACGCGGTTCTTTTTATGTGATTTTGGGGGCTCTGCAAACCCGGAGCCAAATGAATCCAGCCGTGGCACCATTGGACGCGGTTTTACCTCACCTCCGGCTGTGAGCCATTTGATGCTGTATTGCTTTGCCGGCACCGTGGGGACAAATGACTCCCTTCGTCTCAGTCAGAGGGATTAACCGATGCGGTCCTCGATAGCCTCTGTAAACAATCGTTCCGTAATTTCGTAGAATTCGGATTGCTGCTGAATATCTAAGACGCGACCTACTTCCCTCTGCAATGCCGCATAGCGCAAAGCTAACTTACGCGCCAGATGCCTTCCTGATTGAGTCAGGCTTACAATTCGGGATCGACCATCAGAAGGGTTCTTGTCCACTTCAATGAGTTTCAACATGGTTAGTTTGCGAACCAGCGTCGTAATAGTGGATTTGTCTCTATGGATGGCTCTTGCCAGCTCTCCCTGCGTCTGAGGCCCCCGGCGCTTTATAAAAGTTAGCAATTCACAGTGAGATAACACCAGCTCCGGGTAATTCAGAGAAATCAACTCTCTGCGAATATAGCTTTCTATCCATTCAGAAATGCGCATTGCGTATTTCAATGTGTACTCCTTTTTTTTAGTTGGACGTCCCACTATATTCCTCTGAGATATGACAGATCTGAGGTCAAGCGTTTCAGGAGGGACAGCAATGGGAAGTATTCAATTCAAAAAAGGGGAGCAAAACGCGGGCATCATCTCCCTGGATATAAGCGAAAGCAATGCATTTACCGTGGAAGCTCTGGAGTTACTGGGACAGGCTCTAAAAGAAGCTCGGGAAGCAGCTCAAAAAGGTGAGATCAAAAGCCTGCTGCTTCTGAGTGAGCGATCCGGGTACTTCTCTGCCGGATTGGATCTGGTGGCCCTGGGAAGTGCCAGCGATCTGGGGCAGGTCCTTGGTTTCTTCTATAATAATCTGGAAGAATTGTACACAATGCCTGTGCCTGTTATTTCAGGCATTCGCGGGCATGCTCTTGGTTACGGCTGTATGCTAGCCTTGATGGGGGATTACCGGCTAATGTCGGATGCGGGCGTTCGCGTAGGTTTGCCCGAAGTCAAGATGGGTATTCGCATACCTTCCATTGTGATTTATGAACTACAGAAGGTTGTAGGCTACACCGAAGCGAATCGGCAGGTGCTGGAAGGCCTTGCTCTGAAGTCTCAGGAGGCCCTGAACTGCGGATTTGCCGACTCTCTACATCCGGAGCAAGAGATTCAGAGCAAGGCTCTGGCTATCGCCGGCAAATTCAAGAAATCATCATCAGCAGGTCTGGCCGGTATTCGTGAAGCCAGCCGCATGGAGGCCCATGCATTTCGTAAGCTGTTGAAGCGAGACCTGGAGGAAAATCTGAAGTCCCTGGATCATCCGGATGCCCAGGAGGGCCTTGCGGCAGCTCAGGAAGGAAGAAGGCCAAAATTTTAGGCAGTATCCTGGTTTCGGTTTCCGGACAACCCGGAAGCCAGAGCTTGCTACTTTCGCTTTTTCGGCTTTTTGCGACTTCGGATTCATAAGTCGAAGCTTTTAAGATGGATCTAAGTCTGTGCGCATACCTGAAAGCATTATATCGCAGACGGTTCGGTTCCATCGAAGGAAGAGCGATTCCAGATCGTCGGGATTGGTTCGAATGCCCTGTCGAATCGCTTCGTACATCATTGCGTTGACGGCTCGCGAAGCGATGGCTGTATCCAGGTCCTTATCCAGATAGCCCTGGTTTTTGCCGTGAATCAGGAATCGCTCCGCCAGATGAGCGGTATGATCCGAAGCCCGGGCCAGCCTTTTGCGAATTCGATCGGCCACAGCTGGAGCTTCTTCCAGAATAATTCTGGCTCCTCTTAAATCTTTGCGGAATAGCTCGAAGAATGCGGATCCAATGCGAAGTATCTGTCCTTCAAACTCTTTCAGGCTACGAGCCTTATCTGGTCGCTCCAGCAATACAATAGATGTCATATCTCGAATGACTCTGCGAACGGCTGTGTCCAGGATATCCTCTTTGTTCTTGAAGTAGAGGTATACGGTGCCATGACCAATGCTCAGATGGCCGGCAATGTCCGCTATTCCCGCTGCATGGTAACCCTTCTCTGCGAAAATATGCAGGGCTGCTTCGATTATCTCGGCTCGCCTTTTCTTTCCGCGAGGGGAGGGCATGTAGTCAGTCTGTCCCCCGTTCTGGAATTCGCAAGCGAAACTGTCTACAAAACAGAAATTTAAGAACAGCTTTGAAACGGACGAACTACATGGTCTCTACGACCATGGCAATTCCCTGTCCACCGCCAATGCAAAGCGAGGCCACCCCCAGGGATTTCTTTCTTCTTTGCAGCTCTCGAATCAATGTCAGCAGCACACGATTTCCCGAGGCCCCCAGAGGATGACCCAGTGCGATGGCCCCACCGTTTACATTTGTGCGTTCTGGATCCAGATCCAGTTCCTCTTTAACAGCAAGAAATTGCGCCGCAAAAGCTTCATTGATTTCATATAGATCTATGTCTTCGGCGGCCACACCGGCTCTTTCCAGAGCCGCTGGTATGGCGAAGGCCGGCCCAAGTCCCATTCGATCCGGTCTGCATCCGGCTGTGGCCCAGGATTTAATTCGAGCCAGGGGCTTCAGGCTATTCTCTTTCGCATACTCTTCCGAGGTAACCACCATGGCCGATGCGCCATCGTTGATCCCGGAGGAGTTTCCAGGGGTAACCGTTCCTTCCTTTTGAAAAGCCGGCTTTAACCGTGGAAGTTTGTCTTTAACGGCGGCTCCTTTGATAAACTCATCGTCGGTGAAATCTACCATCTCTCGTCCATCGGACACTTCCAGAGGAGCGATTTCCTCGGCGAAGTAACCGGCTTCTCTAGCCTGCTCGGCTCGGGTTTGAGAAATGAGCGCCCATTCATCCTGCTTTTCGCGGCTAATCTGGTAATCCAGCGCCAGGTTTTCTGCCGTACCGCCCATTGCCACACCAGCCATGCCATCGAATAATCCGTTGGTAAGCATATCTTCCAGTTCAAGGTTGCCCATCTTTACGCCCCGACGAATCGCCTGAGTGGCATGCGGAACCTGGCTCATAACTTCTACGCCGCCAGCCACAGCTGTCTTTGTATG
>MDTD01156172.1_pt1 | contig 11850 bp, 10 predicted proteins | sample 811221 | NCBI WGS metagenome assembly MDTD01 (sample SAMN05326646, study PRJNA326480) | marine metagenome | isolation source: seawater | place: Pacific Ocean: South West | collected 2011
GAACTTAAAAGTGACATGACGCTTTACGTGGACCGCCATACGCTGATCAAAGGCTCGGACAATTTTAAACTGCACAAGTTCCGTGGCAGCTATCTCTATTTTATCCGGGCTGAAAATCAACAGAACATCCGCATCCTCGGGCATGGCATGATTGATGCCAACGGCGGACCGATCCGACGGGCATGGGAAGTCGAGAAAGCCAAACGCAAAGTCGCAGGCCGCTGCTTTCTCACCGTCAACGTCAAGAATCTCACCATCAAGAACACCACCTTCCGTGAGTCCTATTCGTGGAACATGCATTTTGTTGCAACGGATAATCTCCATCTGGATCGCATCAAGGTTTTCAGTTCCATGACCAACTCCAACGGCGACGGCCTGGACATTGATGGCTGTCATGACGTGCTCGTTGAGAACTGTCTGATCTTTGCTGAAGACGATGCGATCACCCCCAAAGGTGCCTGGCTTAAAGACCAGCGACGCGATGCGCGAAATTTCGTCATCCGCGATTGTGTCCTCTGGTCACAGATGGCAACCGGTATCCGACTGGGTGCTGAGACGCATAGTGCTGAGTTTGCCAACATGACCTTTGAGAACATCGACTTTCTGCGTGCCAACACAATGATCCGCATCTACAACTACGACGGTGCGGATATTCATGACATCGTCTTTAAGAATCTCTGGGTCGAAGAATACACACTCTACGTGCAGGACCTTGGCTTTGATGAAATTGAACGCGTCAAGAAAAAGCGCGATCAGGGGCAGACCTATTTCTTCTATGTCTACTACCGTAAACGCACACCCGAATCTCAGGTCGGACTTGTCCGCGATGTGCTGATTGAAAACATCCATGCTGACCGCGTGGTGAAATCCAAGCTCTTTGGCATGGATCGCCCCGATGGGCAAAAGTCCGTGAGTAACATTACTTTCAAAAACTACATCGTCAACGGCAAATGTATTACCGATCCCAAAGCTCTGAAGATATCCAGCGAAGGGAACGCCGAACTAGCGACAGTCATTTGTGAGTAACGTGTTTCAGCAACCTTACGCATCACCATTTGGTGTTCGAATGCACATGAAAGCCCTGGGACTTCAGTCCCAGGGACGTGACGCGCGTAAGACACAGCTGGCGCTTACACATCACAGACGCATACAACACCAATCTCCCTGGGGTTAAAACCCCAGGGCTTTATTTCAAATGTCATGCGTTTTGAGGCGTGATCGAAAACTTACTTGAGTTTCGTCACACTGATGATGCTTGACATGGTGTGTTGGGCACCGGGTTTGATGGTGACGATGTTATCACCTGCATTAACCGTTTCGACGCAGAGCATGTCCGACCATTCGTTGTCTGCCATGTCCGGCAATTCCTTGCTCTTGCGGATCCAGGGGTTCCAGACCACGGTGGTGTCTGAACCTTCCTTGGCAATGCTGATCTCGCGCTTTTTGCGTTTATCGACGATCATGACGGTTGACTTGGTGTCACAGAACACGCTGTCGAACTCGCCGGTGAAATGCAGCGGGCCGTTGGGTGCAGTCGTGTCTACGTCCGCCACCTTGTCGAAGTAGGGACGACCTTCAAGACCTGCAACATAGACTTCGTGGATGTCGGTGACGCTGAAGTAGGTGTGCAGCGCTTCGGTGATCTTCATGTCCTTTTCATCCGTGTTGGTGGTCTGAAGGGACATGGTCAGCGTCTTACCAATGGTGATGATGTGGCGGAGTTCAAACTCGAACGGCCAGAGGTCGTAGGTGTCATCGTTGGACTCGGTGAAGAGGGTGATGACGATGTTGCCTGCTGCATCCTGCGTGACCGATTGGACATCCCATTGGCTTAAGCGGACAAAGCCGTGTGCGGGTTTGGTGTCATCGACCAGATGCGGGCCGAACCATGGGAAGCAGACGGGGACGCCACCACGGATGGGCTTGCCGTCTTCGAACCAGCTTTTGGAGTTCATGAAAAGGACGGGCTCTTCGCCAACGGGTTGGAAGTGCGTGACATGTGCCCCGTGGAGATAAATGCACGCGGAGGCCAGCGGGCTGGTGACTTTGATACAGGGGAGATTATTCTTGCCGGTGGTGAACTTGACGACACCATCGATGCCGAATTGTCCGTTGAGTTTTTCGTTGAGTTCTTGGATGCTCATGTTTGATCCCGTTGGAGTTTGATTGGATAGCGGAGTTTGAGAGTATACGCGATGTGATGGTTGGGGGGCGAATGGTGATGGGGCGTTAACCCGCTTTTACCAATGGCAGCATCGAGATGCTGATCATGCAAGTCGTAAAGACGCGGCGTTGTTTTCAAAGCCGTGACTCTCCTGAGTCACGGGTTGCCTTGGGGCGTTGGGGTTTTGTGACATGGAACTCAAGGCTTGGATTTAAAGGCAACCCGTGCCGCGGGAGCGACACGGCTTTTGGTGCAATGGTGTCGTCGACATATTGGGGAGATATCAGGGACGAATATTTCAGGGGTCAACTTCCGGGGCTTCCGGGGGCGCAACAAAAAACCGCTGACGAAACTCGCCAGCGGTTATTGAATTGATCGTGTTGATCGTCGCTTTACGCAGCGTTGGCAGCCTTGGCGGTTTCGACCAGGCTGTCGAATGCTGTCGGATCAGCGATGGCGATCTGGCTGAGCATCTTGCGGTTAAGCGTAATGTTGGACTTCTTCAGACCCGCGATGAAGCGGCTGTAGTTGAAGTCACGCATTTCGCATGCTGCGGAGATACGGGTGATCCACAGGCGACGGTAGTCACGCTTGATGAGCTTACGGTCACGGGTCTGGTAAACACCAGAGCGGATGACTGTCTGCTTGACGGTACGCCAGGCACGCTTACGCGAGCCGCGGTTACCTTTGACCTGTTTGAACCAGCGAACTTTGGCTTGGCGACGTGCGGCGCCTTTTTGTGCACGGGGCATGAGTTTCTCCTCATAGTTTCACGCAACGGCGGGGGCCAGCCACTTTGCTGACGCTTGGGCCCGACTTGCAGTGCGATACAGGGCAACACGCTGTCACCCGAATCATGGTTTTGGAATTTAGTCTTCCGACTTTTCGACGGGCTGAGCTGTTGCATCGCCGCGCTTCAGCGGACGGTGAAGCATGGCAGACAGACGACCGAGGTCGGCCTTGGTTGCCAGGCTCTTGAGCTGCAAGTGACGGCACTTTTTGCCGGACTTGTGACTCATCAGGTGGCCGGAGAAAGCCTTTTTGAACTTGACTTTACCACTGGCGGTCACCTTGATGCGCTTGGTCAAACCTTTGTGAGACTTAAGCTTGGGCATGGAACACTTCCTTTACGTGTGCAAATTCCCTTAAATCGAGCCGAGCATTGTAGCAAAGAGACCGGCGATTGCAAGCTGTGGCGGGAGCAGGATTGGGGAAATGTGGGGGATTAAGGGTTCTCAAGAGCCGCGCACGAAGTAAGCGGACGTCTTGGGCATCATTGACAAAGCAACCGCTTACTGCGTGCGCGGCTCATTTACCCCGCGTTGACACAACGCGGCTCGCCTGAGTTGTCATGAAAAAACGCTGCCCGTTTCCGAACAGCGTTTGGGATTTTGTCTTGGATGATCGCCATTACCGCGGGATGGTCAGCTTCATGCCGACGTAGATGCGGTTGGGGTCGGAGATGTTGTTGGCCTGGGCGATGTCGGTCCAACGCTTGCCGCTGCCGTAGTACTTCTTGGCGATGCGCCAGAGGGTTTCACCTTTGGAGACCACGTGGATAGCACTTGAGGGCGAAGCGGGTGTCGGGACGGGATCGGACACAACCGGTTGGCTGGGTTGAACATAGGTTGGCGTCGGGGTGGACTCCATCGGTTGTTCGCTGAAGGTGTAAGTTGATGGCGCGACACTGGTGGACGGATCTTGCGGGATAGGTTGCTCGATGGGTTCGACCATATTGCCATTGGAGACCGAGACGGCAGGCAACTCGATGTAAGGCGACTCGGGGCTGGCGACGTAGCTGGTCTGGTTCTGGACACCTTCAACAGACATGGGTTCAGTGTTGATCGGTTGCGGGGCGACTGTGCCACCGTTGCCGTTAGCGCCATTGTTGCTGTAATCACCGTAGTTTGCGCTTGATGACGAGCCGGGGGGCATGGGGACCGGTTGGACCTGACGTGCCGATTTGTTTTTGCTGCAACCCACACAAAGGCTCATAGCCATGATCAATCCAAGCACCAGCATCTTTTGCATCGCAACTCTCCCGTTACACTTTTCGTCATTCATGAACACGGTTTATCCCATTGGATACCCCGATGATACGGATTGTAACAACATCTACAACGAGCAAATAGCCAATCTGGAAAAAAACAGGCTACAAGGCCAAGATATCGCAGGTTTTGCTGCTGGGGTGTCCACCTGATGACGCCCCACAGGCCGTTTTGGCGAAACTTGGGTAAAATGACCGATAACAACCCCGTAGACCGCCTACCTCATGGAGAGACATCTCCAATATTGACAGAGACCTGGGAATGGAGAACCAGATGATGATCAAGCGATTGGTCCTATCGCTCACCGTTTTGGCCTTGTTGTGTGTCACCGCAATCGGGACGCCAGCTTCGGCGCAGCAAGACTTGCAGCAACAGCAACAGCCGCAGACCTACCAACAGAACCAGCAAAGCTACCCCAATACCTATTCCCCCAATCAGGCGGGGCAGCAGCAGTACCAGACCCAGACTCCCGGTCAGGTGCAGCAACAAGCGCAATATCAGGCCCAGGCGGGTCAGCAACCCTACAACGGGATGCAGCCCGTCAACCAGGCGGCACCACGCCAAACCCTGGCGGTCGGTAAACGCGTGTATCCCCAGGGTTCCTCCGGCACGCTCATCATCGAAAAGCATGCCCCCGTGGAAGTCCGACCCAATCAGCCTTTCAGCTATGTCATCCGTGTGATCAATCCCACGCAGGAAGCGATGCGCAATGTCATCGTCAAGGAAACCCAGCCGGCCACCTTCAAACTCATCAGCTCCATCCCCCAGGCATCCAATGCCAAGGACGGTAAGCAATGGGCGTTAGGTGATGTCGCGCCAGGCAGTACCCGTGAGATTCAGATCAACGGCCAGGTCGCCGATCCCAAGGCTCAGCAGATCGTTTCTTGTGTCACCGTGACCCACGATGTTACCGGCTGCTGGGCGATCCGAGTTGCAGAACCCAAGCTTAAACTCAGCTCGACGATCCCGCCGGTGAATCTGATCTGTGATCCGTTGCCGTTGCAGTTGACAGTGTGTAACGAAGGCACCGGTACGGCACGTGGTGTCCGCGTCTTTGCACAACTGCCCCAGGGTGTCACCACCATGGATGGGCAGACCGCCGTCGCTGCCAATGTTGGTGATATCCCCGCTGGCAAATGTGCCCAGGTCCCCGTGCAACTCAAAGCCGCATCTCCGTCGGACTTTACTGTGACTTCCACGGCAAGGAGCACTGACGGTCAGACCTCCGATGCCAGCAGCAAGTTCACCGTGCAGCAACCGATCCTGGCCATCACCAAGAAGGCCAAGGAAAAACAACTCGTCGGCCGCAAACTCAAATACGATATCACCGTCACCAACAAGTCCACCGTCCCGGCCAAGAATGTCCGCGTGGTGGATCGTGTGCCCAGCAGCGTGAAAGTCTCCGGCGCCAGCAGTGGTGGCCAACTCAATCAACAAACCAACGAAGTCCTCTGGGTGATCCCCGAAATCCCCGGCGGCGAATCACGTCAACTCTCACTGGAAATCGTCCCCAACCAGATTGGCGAGTTGACCAACACCGCCACCGCCGTGGCAGACTGTGCCCCCAGTGTCAATGCTTCAGCGACCACACGCATCGAAGGCATCCCTGCCATCCTGCTTGAAGTTGTCGACATCGAAGACCCGATCGAAGTCGGTGAAAACGTGACGTATATGGTCACCGTCACCAATCAGGGCTCAGCGGAAGGCACGAACATTCGCATCGAATGTACGCTCGAAAACTCCATGCAATACGTCTCCTCCGCCGGTGCCACCATGGCCACGCCATTGGAGAACAAGGTCGTCTTCGACGCACTGCCAAGTCTCAAACCCAAGGCCCGTGCCTCGTGGAAGGTGGTCGTCCGTGCCGTCCAATCCGGCGACGTTCGTTTCATGGTTAAGATGACCAGCGACCAGATTTCCCGCCACGTCGTCGAAACCGAAGCGACCAACTTCTACAACTAGTTCGACATCACAATATCGCAATAAAACAAAACACCGTCTGCAATCCGCAGGCGGTGTTTTGTTATATCGATGGTCTGTCATCATGTGTTGCATGATCAGCATCACGTGGTGATGCAGCTATTTTGATTGCGAACACAATCCAAACTGCATGAGTCAATAGCTGCGATACCACGTGTCGCTGACACTGCATCGCAGTGTTTTAACGCTTGCAATCAACCTGTGATTCACAATGCTGCAACGCAATCCTGCGATTGTGATAAACCATAATGCGCCTCCAATACGCCATGCCAATCGTCTAAACATTTGACCTTGATAAAGGCATCTTTGACATCCATTGGGGCAGGGTGATGGACGGAGAACTTGATGCCGAATTTGCGCATCATCAGGGAGGCCATGCGTTCGCCGTGGATGCGTTGGGAGAGTTCGAAATGTTCGAGCAGGACCTGGCGTTGCTGGTCGATGGTCGGGGCAAGCGAGGTGGGGTCAGCATCGGGGTTGTCCATAAGCAGTCGCGCCTGCTGGAAGATCCACGGGTTACCGATGCAGCCTCGGGCAACGGAGACGAGCCGGACGCCGGTGTGGGCGATCATGCGGAAAATGTCGTGTGCATCCCAGATGTCGCCGGACCCGCCGATATTGAAATTGGGGGTTTGGCCGTACTCGTCGACCAGTGATTTAAGGAAACTCCATCGTGATGGGCCGATGTATTTCTGGGTCACCGACCGACCATGCACGACCGCGCCGGCAAAGCCCTGATCGATCACCGCCTGGAAAAGTTTGTGGAAATTGGATGTTGCCACCGCCGAATCATCCGTCCCGCGACGCAATTTCACCGTCAGCGGCACGTCATCACCGACGGCCTGTTTCACCGCTTTGAGGATGTCGATCGCCGTATCCGGCTCGGAAAGCAGGTGTCCGCCACGCGCTTTTTTGCGGATTTTTTTCACCGGGCAGGCCAGGTTGATGTCCACGATGTCATAGCCGAGTTTGACCAGAATCTTGCAGCCTTTGGCAATATCCTCGGGGTTTGAGCCCATTAATTGACCGACGATGGGATGGTCATCCGGGTCGATTTCCGCTTGTACCAAGGCTTTTCCGCCGTTGATCAGGAACTGATCCAGCAGCGCTTCGGTGACGCAAAGGGGGCACCCATGCTTGCGGGCGACGAGCCGCATCGCGGTGTCAGAATACCCCGCCAGTCCGGCCTGAAAGAAGGGCGCATCGATTGTCAGCTTGCCGATTTGTGTCATGCAAGGCATTATAGTGTGAATCCCAGGTCGATTTTGACTTCAAAATAGAAGGATGACGGGTACATGAATTATCTTGCGCAAAGACTGCTATGCCTTTTGCTGCTCGTGGGTCTGACCGTGTTCACCGGTTGTAAGTCCTCAACACCTGCTGGCCAGGCGACGGGGGAACCGGGGGATCAAAGTACACAGACCACCGCCATTCCGACACCGGAGCCTGAAACCAGCGCGGTGATGGACACCAACCCCCAGCCGCCCGTGGAGGGTGACGCCGTGGTTGCGCTGCCGCCTGCGGAGTCTGCGACACCTGTTGCCGAGGATGTTCCGGCTGCTGACGTCAAAGCCGAGGTTGTGGAGCCGGTCGGTGCGCCGCCGTTGTGGTCACTGAAATATCCTGCGTCCAAGGAGCAATTTGCTGGCGACCTGGACATGACAGTCATTCAGGATCGCAAGTCGATCAAGATCACCAACCGCACGGTCAAGACGTACAACGATGTGCAGGTCTGGGTCAATCAGCGTTATGTCACGCGTGTGGATTCCATTCCCGCTGGCAAGACGACTTCGGTTGCGCTCAAATTACTGATGAATCAATACGGCGAAAAGTATCCCGTTCCCGGACTCTTTCGCCCGGATCGTTCTTTCCCGGCGTTGCTTGTTGAGCTTGTTGAGCCCAACACCAATCAACGCCACCGTCTGATTGTCCAGAAAACACACAGTCAGTTCTAAAATTTCTTCACCTCAAACACTCAGGAGGTATGCCATGGATTCGTTGGAATTGTGGCGTCGTTATCGCAAGTATCTCTGTGAATGCTCATCCGTGGGCATGAAGCTTGATATTTCACGTGTTGATTTCCCCAACAAGTTCTTCATCGACCATGAAGACAAAATGCAGGAAGCCTACAAGGCGATGCGCGGTCTGGAAGCTGGCGATATTGCCAACCCTGACGAAGGTCGCATGGTCGGACATTACTGGCTGCGCACCCCGCATCTGGCACCCAATGACGAAATCGCTCACGAAATCGAGCAGACCGTCCTGCGCATCAAGCAGTTTGCTGCCAAGGTGCATGACCGTGAAATCACACCGCCCAAGAGTTCGCGTTTCACCGACCTGGTGATCGTGGGTATTGGTGGCTCGGCATTGGGTCCGCAACTCGTGGCTGACTGCCTGGGTTCCAAGCGTGACAAGATGGCGCTTCACTTCTTTGACAACACCGATCCTGATGGCTTTGACCGCGTGGTCGCCAACCTCGGTGCACGTCTCAAGAGCACCATGGTCGTCGTCATCTCCAAGTCTGGTGGCACGAAGGAAACCCGCAACGGCATGCTCGAAATTCAGCACGCCTTTGCTTCCAAGGATCTGGAGTTCGCCAAGCAGGCCGTCGCCGTGACGTCCGATGGTTCGCAGCTTTTCAATGTTGCCAAGGAAGAAGGTTGGATCGACATTTTCCCCATGTGGGATTGGGTCGGCGGTCGGACTTCCGTGCTCTCAGCGGTCGGACTTCTCCCCGCAGCACTGCAAGGCATTGACATTGATCAACTGCTTCAAGGCGCTGCCGAGATGGACAAGGTCACCCGTCTGGATGACACCAAGAAAAACCCGGCTGCCCGCCTTGCCCTGATGTGGCTTCACTGCACCGAGGGCATTGGTGCCAAGGACATGGTTATCCTGCCGTACAAGGATCGCCTGCTTCTGATGAGTCGGTATCTGCAGCAACTCGTCATGGAATCGCTCGGTAAAGAGTTCGACCTTGAAGGTAACGAAGTCAACCAGGGCATCGCTGTCTATGGCAACAAGGGTTCCACCGACCAGCACGCATTCGTTCAGCAACTGCGTGAAGGTGTCAACAACTTCTTTGCCACCTTCATCGTCGTGCTTCAGGACCGGGCACCCAACATCGCCAAGACCGCGCCTGATGTCGAAGAGGGCGTCACTTCCGGCGACTACCTCAACGGTTTCTGGCAAGGTACCCGTACCGCACTGAGTGAAAAGGGCCGTGACTCGATCACCATCACCCTCAAGAAACTCGACGCACCGGCATTGGGCAGTTTGATTGCTCTCTACGAACGTGCTGTGGGTTACTATGCCACGTTGGTCAACATCAACGCCTACCATCAACCCGGCGTCGAAGCTGGCAAAAAGGCTGCGACCACTGTCCTCGAACTGCAGGGCAAGGTTGTCGGTTGGCTTAAGGAGACCGGCGAGAATCTCACCGTCGAACAGATTGCTGACAAGATGGGCCAACCCCACGAAGTCGAAACCTTGTTCCACATCCTTGAACACATGGCCGCCAACAAACGCGGCATCGTCAAGAGCCGCGGCCGCTTCCGCTACAAGGCCTGACCCCCGGAAGTCATGTCTTCGCGAGCCGGATCGTGTCGATCCGGTCAGACCATCTGTAGCGTTATGTGAATATCAAAAACAAAACCGCGTCACGTGTCCAACATGTGACGCGGTTTTTGTTTTGACTTCATTCTGTCACGCATCACGGAATCGAATTGTCATTGACAAAATGAAACAATCAAACCAAACTCTTTTCACCATGCTTGATCTCATTGCTCAGCGAATCGCGGCGTTACTCATTGGACTTGTCCTGGGCTTGATCATTGCGATCAGTCTGATGTGGTGGGTGACTGACATGGATCAGTGGTGGATACTCGTCGTGGTGCCACTGGCCTGTGGCATTGTTTGCGGATTGGTTGGCGATAAAGCTTTGGAGATTTTCAAAGAGATCGCGAAGTGGACCTCGTAATGCGTGTCTTGATTTCGGATCGACACGCCCCCGGAAACCGGCTCGCGAAGACAAAGTGTCTTATACCTGCTCCCTAATCCCTAATCACGACTCCCTCAAACAAAAAAACACAGGCCCAGTGCGTCTCTGCGACCGGGCCTGTGTTGCACAAGGGGGTTGAATTCGGACCCCCTGTGGTCACTGACTTGTTGTTGATGTTATGCGATACGCTGACGACGGCCGCGACCCAGAAGCATCAGGCCACCGACGAGTGCAAGAGCCATGCTGGTGGGTTCGGGAACCGTGGTGATGAAGTCCTGTGAGCAGTGGTCCTTGAGGACATACAGGTCAACGGTGTCGGTCCAGATGCCGTTGTTGATGTTGTCGATCCATTCGTTGGCAAGAGCGTAGACATCTTTGGTGAAACCGTTGGTGCGGTAAAGGTCGAAGTTGTCATCGTCCAGGTCGATCTTGCTGTCCTGCACGGTTTCCCAGACCAAGGCCTGGAAGGCTGCAGCTTCGACTTCGCCGGTCTTGGAGGTTTCAAACGCGTTGGCCCAGAGCTTACCCAGGAAGGTGACATCCGAGCTGCTGATGCCGCTGTAGCCAGCAAGGCTTGAGGTCTGGTAGGTCCAACCATAGGTGTCGGTGGGATTGGTGTCGAATTTGGCGGTCTGATTCATTTCAAGGCAGTAAGCCTGGAAGTTGTACCAGCTGGCAGGGTTCGAACCGGGGTTGGTCTTTTCACGGATGTCCAGGTTCAGTGTGCCGGTGGAGATGTTGTTGTAGCCACCGTATTGCTTTTCGACTTGCAGGTCGGTGTCTTTGGTGCCGCTGAGGTAGTAACCTGAGGAGGCACTTGAGTCACGGACAACGACATTGCCATCGTACTTGCAGTTGTCGTAGTAGTAGGTGGCTTTGGCAAAGTTGCTCAGTCCAACAAGGATGAGGCAACTTAACATGGTGGTGATGAGGTGTTTGTTCATTTCTTCAACTCGCTTGTGCTTGCGTGTCATCTTTTTTTCCGCAGACCCCGTTGGTTGCGATGCTGGGCGTAACAGACATCCAAACTTGAGCCAGGCAAGCACAGAAAGCTGAAAAAAATTCTCGTCCGGGCTCAATGGCAGGCGCAGCACGTAGAACCTGCTCAGACGGAGATGCACCTTGGGCAATGTGAAAAAATTCCCCGATTTTCTTTTGCATCTGTCCGAATCTGTGCGGGGGTAAGGCTCAGAGACGATGGCGAATCGGCCGTTCCGATCAATCACAGCGATTTGAGATACAAAAAAAACTGCATTGAAATGTTGAAAAAACAGCTAGGTCACATATGATACTTAGTAGTCCGTGACACAGGAGCCACACCTTGATCTCCATTCAGGAACTTGCCAACCTAGCCGGAGTATCGCGCACCGCCGTCAGTCACGTGCTCAATGGGCGCGAGCATAAAGTCGGTGCCCAGAAGCGTGAGAAGATCATGCAACTGGTCAGGAAGTACGACTTTCAGCCCAACGCATTGGTCCAGTCACTGCGCACCAAGCAGACGCATGTGCTGGGTGTGGTGATCCCGTCGGTGACCTATTCGTTCTACCCGCAGATTCTCAATGCCATCGAAACTCAGGCGGCGAAGTTGGGCTATCAAGTTCTCATCTGCCAGTTTCATTCCGATGCCAAGTTACTTGATCAGCAGATCACCATGCTCC
>MDTD01013593.1_pt1 | contig 11849 bp, 11 predicted proteins | sample 811221 | NCBI WGS metagenome assembly MDTD01 (sample SAMN05326646, study PRJNA326480) | marine metagenome | isolation source: seawater | place: Pacific Ocean: South West | collected 2011
CCATATAATGCAGGCTGGATTATTAAAGTTGAATTAAATAATCTTGATTATGATCAATTATTATCTTCAGAACAATATAAAAATCTTATAGGCTCAGAATAAAAGGTTTTAAACTATTGTGGTGATGGTTTGTTTTATGTAAATTTGATGTTATTATGATTCAAAAGAAGCATCCAAAATATGATTTAGAGAAAAAGAGAAGTTATTTTCTTCAACTGGGATTAGTTGTTTCTTTATTATTAGTCATAATTGCATTTGAATGGAAAACCTATGACAAAAGTTTATCTTCATTAGGTTCACTTGAGTTATTAGACTTAGAAGAAGAAATTATTCCTCTTACTGAAAAAGAACTTAAACCACCACCACCACCACCACCACCACCACCAAAAATTACAATTGTAGAGGATGATATTGTTATAGAAGAAGAGTTAGAGATTGAAGATGCCGATACAGACGAAGAAGAGATTATTGAGATATTAGAAGAAGAAGAGGAAGAAGAAGCAGTACTATTTGCTGTAGTTGAAGATCCTCCGATATTTTATAACTGTAATCGTTCAGCATCTAGAGAAGACAAACAACTTTGTTTTCAGCAAGGAGTAATGCAACATATACTTGATAATTTCGAATATCCAGCCATTTCTAAAGAAATGGGTATATCTGAACGAATAATTGTCAACTTTCATGTTAGTAAAGAGGGCCAGATTATTAATGTCCAGGTAGTGAGAGGACAAGATAAACACCTTAAGGCTGAGGCCCTTAGGCTCGTTAAATCTATTCCTACTTTAATTCCAGCTAAGCAAAGAGGGCAAGCTGTTAGTTGTAGTTTTACAGTTCCAATTAGTTTCACACTACAGTAAATTAATATTTTTATTATGAAGAAAGTAGTAGTAACTGGAGGAGCTGGATTCATTGGCTCAAATTTAGTTGACACACTAATTGATGATGATATAGATGTGATTGTCATTGATAATTTATCTACTGGTAAAATTGAAAATGTTAATAAAAAAGCTCATTTTTTAAAACACGACTTATCTTCCATAGAAGTTGATATTTTAATTAATATTTTACATGATGTAGATGTTGTTTTTCATTTAGCTGCTCTAGCAAGAGTACAACCCTCTATAGAAGATCCATTTCCTTACCATAATGCAAATGTGAATGCGACTTTAAATTTATTGTATGCTGCACACAAGTCAAAAGTTAAAAGAGTGATTTATAGTGCAAGCAGTTCTTGTTATGGTGACACATTAAAAATTCCGCAGCAGGAAAAAGATCCTACTAATCCTCTTTCTCCTTATGGTTTACAAAAATATATTGGTGAGCAATATTGTCGTATGTTTAGTTATGTCTATGATTTAGATACAGTTTCATTAAGATATTTTAATGTGTATGGAGAACGTATGAGCTTAACAGGAGCATATTGTTTAGTAACTGGAATTTTTGCTCGACAAATGAAACAAAATAAACCATTAACTATTACTAACGACGGAAAACAGAGAAGAGATTTTACGTATGTAGGTGACGTGGTTCAGGCAAATGTGCTAGCCGCTAGATACTCTGAAAAATTAAACGGAGAAGTTTTTAACATAGGTAATGGTAAAAATGTTTCAATTAATGAGGTAGCTGATATGTTTGGGGGCAAAAAAGTATATGGTGAAAAAAGATTAGAACCCTTTGAGACATTAGCAGACAATCAAAAGGCAAAAAATGTGTTAAAATGGGAGCCAAAAGGGGATTTATCAAAATGGATCAAACAGTATAAAATTGAATTGGGAATATGAAAAAAATAGGAATTATTGGAAGAGGTTTTGTAGGTTCAGCAGTTGAGTTTGGGTTTTCCGCTCAAACTGGTTGTAATGCAATTGTGAAAGTTTATGATAAAAACCCTAAATTATCTCTACATAATCTAAATGATACTGTGAATGAATCGGAATTTATCTTTGTGTCTGTTCCTACTCCTTCTCACCCTGATGGAAGTATTAATTTAGACATTTTACATGATGCCTTATCATCCATTAATAATATTAATAAAACTAATAATATTATATTAATTAGATCCACTATTACACCTGGAACAACCCGTTTATTTGAAAAAGAATTTTCAAATTTAAATTTGGTGTTTAATCCAGAATTCTTGACTGAAAGATCTGCTAAATATGATTTTATTAATCAGTCTAGGTTTATTTTAGGTGGCAAGAAGATACATACAGAAAAAGTAGCATCTTTATTTAAATGGAGATTTGGATATTCTATACCTATTATTGAAACCGATTTTGAAACAGCTGAATTAATTAAGTATATGAATAATTGTTTTTTTGCAACTAAGGTTTCTTTTTTGAACGAAATGAAGTTAATAAGTGATAAAGTTGGGTCAGATTGGGAAGTAGCTGTTGAGGGGTTTTTGCGAGATGGTAGAATAGGTCATTCGCATTTATCTGTGCCTGGCCCTGATGGCAAGTTAGGTTTTGGAGGAAGTTGTTTTCCAAAAGATATGCAAGCGATTATTACTTTTGCTAAAAGTTTAAAATTACATATTAACACATTAGAGGGTGCTTGGAAAACAAATTTAGCTGTTAGACCTGAAAAAGACTGGGAAGAATTAAAAGGAAGGTCGGTTACTTAATTATTTATTTTTAATTAAGTTTGCAGACAAAATAATATACACTTGTTTAATTATATTGAATTACTTAAGCCAAGACTCTCAGCAACTGTGGTTTTTTCTTCTCTAGCAGGTTACTTGTTAGCTTCCAATACTATAGATTTTATTTTATTATTAAAGTTATTTGCTGGCGGTGTAGCACTTGTAGGGGCTTCTAATGGACTTAATCAAGTTTACGAAATAGAGATAGATGGACGTATGGAAAGAACCAAAGATCGTCCTCTGCCGACTAAAAGAATATCTATTGCCTCTGCGTTAATTTTTTCATTAATTCTTGGTTTTATAGGTGTTTTTTTTCTCTCTCTTATTAATTTAAGATGTGCATTTTTTGGCGCATTATCAGCATTAATATATGTTTTGGGTTATACTCCATTAAAAACTAGCACCCCTATTTCTGGTTTAATTGGTGCTTTTCCTGGTGCAACTCCTTTTATGTTAGGATGGGTCGCGGTTACAAATCAATTTAGTTTAGAAACCGGCATATTATTTGCGATTCAATTTTTGTGGCAATTTCCACATTTTTGGTCTATCGCATGGGTTAGGTATCAAGATTATCAAACAGTCGGAATTAAACTACTTCCATCTGGAGCAAGAGATCATAAGTCTGCATTCCAAATAGTATTTTATACATTTTGGCTTATTCCTGTTTCGCTATGTCCAATACTGTTAGATTATTTATTAATTAACTCACAACTTCATTTGTCTATTATAGGAGCCATACTGATTTTTTTATTTGGATGTATATTTTTATATCTATCATTAAGATTGTTAAAAACAAAAACACCTTTTGATGCAAAAAAATTATTAATTTGTAGTTTAATTTATTTGCCAGCTATTCAAATTATTTATATAATAGATAAATATATTTAACTCAATGAAAGAAAATTCAAAAATTAGAAAAGAAAACGCACATCAAACATTACTCATGATTAGTATGTTTAGTGTAGTCATGTTATTTGCTGGATTAACCAGCGCATATATTGTATCCAAAGGTTCATTAGGTTCAAAATGGGACACTATAGTACTGCCTAGTATGTTTTATGCTAGTACTGGCGCGATTATTCTTAGTAGCGTTTTTGGTTATTTGAGTGTCTATTACTGTAAACAAGATAATCTTGATAAGATTAAGAAATCATTATTATGGACTATGTTATTTGGTATTTGTTTTGCTTTTTTTCAGTTTTTGGGATGGAAAGAATTAGTAGGTTCAGGTAAATTTTTATCAGGTAATAATGTAGCGTCATCATATATATATATATTTACAATTGCTCATTTAGCTCATTTTTTAGGGGGTATGGTGGCATTAATAATAGCTTTTTTTCGTTCTCAAAAAAATCGATATAATTCAACAGATTTTAATGGCCTGAAATTAACAATTAGATTTTGGCATTTTTTAGGCATTTTATGGATTTATTTATTTCTATTTTTAATTTTAATAAATTAAAATAGAAAGTTCCATACTTATTATAATTTGATTAAATTTGTTTCGCATTTAACTTAATACATATTTATGTCAGACGCAGTGGTTCATAAAAATATATGGGGAGGAGGACTCAAGCCATTAGTTGCTAGTTATGGTAAGCTAATGATGTGGTTCTTTTTAATGACAGATGCATTAACTTTTTCAGCTTTCTTAGGAGCTTATGGTTTTCAAAGATTTGTACATGCTGATGCATGGCCTATTGCCGATCATGTATTTACTCATTTTCCATTCATGCATGGAGAGTATCCCATGTTATTTGTTGCCCTAATGACATTTATTTTGATTATGAGCTCAGTCACAATGGTTTTAGCGGTACATCATGGACATAAAATGAATAAGAAAGGAGTTATATTATGGTTGGGTTTAACAATTATCGGTGGTTTAATATTTCTAGGTTCACAGGCTTGGGAATGGTCTCATTTTATTCATGGCACCTATGAAGGAGCTTTATTGGGAGCAGATGGATCTATTGCTCATTTGGTGAACGGATCAGTAGATCAAATTATGAGACATGGTAAGTTAATTACAGGTCAAAATGCGCTTGATTTTATTGCATCTGCGACTGAAATATATGGAGCGAATTTAATTAACAATGAATATGGTCATCCGTTATTTGCTGACTTCTTCTTCTTTATTACTGGTTTTCATGGTTTACATGTTTTTTCAGGAGTAGTTTTATTAATAATTATTTTTATCAATGTATTAAGAGGGACATATGAAAAAAGAGGTCATTATGAGATGGTTGAAAAAGTAGGTTTATATTGGCATTTTGTCGATCTTGTTTGGGTATTTGTATTTACATTTTTCTATTTAGTTTAAATTATATAATATATGTCAGAAAGTAGTTCTACTCGTCACATTTGGATTGTATTTTGGATTTTATTAATCTTAACTACTGTAGAGGTTTTATTAGGAATATATAAGCCATCATTTATGCTTGTTAATTATATTTTAGGTGTAACCTATTTAAATATGACTTTCATTATATTAACTATTATAAAGGCTTATTATATTGTTGGTGCATTTATGCACTTAAGTCATGAAGTAAAATTACTTAAGATGTTTATTGTGCTCCCCATGATGATATTAATACCATACTTGCTTTTTATTTTACTTGTTGAAGCTAGTTTTCACGGAGCTATTGGATAAATTTAAATTTTTATGAATATGAAAAAGTGGTTTATACTATTTATTATTTTACTTTTTCCTTATCTAATTGTTCAAGTTATTGAGAAGGCAACACATAATATTTTAACATTAGGTTATTTAGAAAAAGAGATTATTTCTACTGATGACTCTGGTAAGATTTTCCAAGAAATTGACTCTGTGAAAGTTCCATCTTTTAAATTATTAAATCAAGACGGAGAATATGTTAGTAATCTTGATTTAATAGGCTACAATTATATTGTAAACTTTTTTTTCACCTCATGTCCTACAATCTGCCCAACAACTACTTTAAATCTTATTGAGTTACAAAACAAAATCAATGCTTATGATATAGAAAATTTTAAAATCATATCGATTAGTGTCGATCCCGAGAATGATACTCCGCTTAAAATGAAACAATATGCAGAATCTATGAATATTAACTTATCAAACTGGGTCTTTTTAACAGGACCAGAACAAGAGATTTACGAAATTGTCAAATCTGGATTCTATCTCGCGGTCGGCAAAGATGATTTAGCTCCTGGTGGAGTTTTTCACTCACCCAGTATTACTATCGTTGATAAGCAAGGTTATATAAGAACAGGAATAGACAAGAAAAAAAATATTAGATTTGTATACGACGGGACACTTTACAGTGATATTAAACTATTAACAGGTGAAATTCAAAGATTGAGTATTACGGACTATCAGGATAATTATGAAATCAAAAAAAGGAAATAATGAATAGATTTATCTTATTTATTTTATTTGTATTTATGGGACTTTTTTATTCTTATTCTCAATGTGCAATGTGTCGTGTTGTTGCGGAATCTAGTAAGGACGCTGGAAATTCAATAGCAACTAATTTAAACACGGGTATATTATATTTGATGAGTTTCCCATATATATTACTTTTTATCGGTTTAGCTTTTCTTTATTTCAAGAAAAAGGCATCTTAATTATTTATATCCAATGGCTTTAATTCTATGTTTGGAAACAAGTTCTAAGAATTGTTCAGTTGCAATTTCAAAAAATGGCGAAAATACTTTGGTGCGTGAAAAATTCGATCATAATTATTGTCATGGTGAGCAGTTACATGTTTTAATACAAGAAATGTTAATTGAGTCTTCTATTTCAATTAACAGTTTCGATGCATTCGCATTGAGTTCAGGTCCAGGATCTTACACAGGATTAAGAATAGGTGCAGCTGCTATTAAGGGCTTTTCTTTTGCTCTTGAAAAACCCATTATTGCTATTTCTACATTACAAGCTATGAGCAGAGGTTTTCAAAATACTAATTCTATGCAATATACTTTTTTGTGTCCTATACTAGATTCAAGAAAAGGAGAGGTGTATCTTGCTATGTATGACAAAGAACATAAAGAACATATTGCGCCATTTGCGTGTGATATTGAAAGTTTTAATTTTAAACAATACCTTAAAGATAATACTATATGTTTTTTTGGTCCAGGTAATTTAAAATTACAGTCTTATATTTCACATCCAAATGCCATTTTTTTAAATCAAGACTACCCGACTGCTAAAAACTTATGTCAATTAGCTGAGCATAAATTTAAACACAAAGATTTTGAAGATGCTGCGTATTTTGAACCTTCTTATCTAAAGAATTTTGTGCCAACAAAACCAAAGAATATCACTAATTAATAATTTAAGGTTTTTTATTGTGCAAAATATTTAAAAAACAACGGAATTGTTTCGATTCCTTTAAAAAAATTAAATAATCCATAATGTTCATTTGGAGAATGAATAGCATCTGAGTCTAACCCAAATCCCATTAAAATAGATTTTAGCCCTAGTTCTTTTTCAAAGAGTGCAACAATTGGTATACTTCCACCTGTTCTAATTGGTATTGGTGTTTTGCCAAATGTGTCTTGCATAGCCTTACTCGCTGCTAGATATCCTTTCTCATTCGTAGGAGAAACATAAGCTTCTCCACCATGATGAGGCCTTACTTTTACTTTAACTCCTGGGGGTGCTATCGATTTAAAATGTTTTTCAAATAATGCTGTAATATCATCTGACTTTTGATTTGGCACTAACCTCATTGATATTTTGGCATATGCTTTTGATGGGATTACAGTTTTTGCCCCTTCTTCAATATATCCTCCCCATATGCCATTTACATCTAAAGTTGGTCTTATTGAATTTCGTTCCATTGTCGAAAAACCGGCTTCTCCATAAACATCACTAATATCGAGTTCATTTTTATATTGCTCAATATCAAAAGGTGCTTTGCTCATAATTTCTCGTTCTTGTAATGATAGGTTTTCTACATTTTCATAAAATCCAGGGATTGTAATTTTTTTATTTTCATCGTGAAGAGAAGCTATCATTTTACAAAGTATATTAATTGGATTTGCTACAGCTCCACCATATAATCCCGAGTGTAGGTCTCTGTTTGGTCCTGTTATCTCGACTTCTACATAGCTTAAACCTCTGAGACCAGTAGTAATTGATGGTGTGTCATTAGAAATTATGCCAGTATCTGAGATTAATATAACATCTGCAGAAAGCAAACTCTTATTCTTTTTAACAAATTCCTCTAAATTTTCAGAACCTACTTCTTCTTCACCTTCAATCATAAATTTGATATTACATGGTAAACTATTAGTAGCAATCATAATTTCCGCTGCTTTCACATGCATAAAAAACTGGCCTTTATCATCACATGCACCTCTTGCATAAATTTTTTCATTTCTAATTTCGGGTTTGAATGGTTCAGAATCCCATAATTCTAATGGGTCTGGTGGTTGCACGTCATAGTGTCCATAGATTAGTACAGTTGGTAGTTTTTTATCAATTATTTTTTCCCCATATACAATTGGATATCCTGGCGTTTCATATAGCTTTGTATTGTCAATGCCAATTTTATTTAAATTATCCTTCACCATTTGCGCAGTTTTTAAAACGGCGCCCTTGTATTTTGGATTCGCACTTATGGAGGGTTGTTCCAATAGCTCAAATAATTCATTTAAAAAACGTTCTCTGTGTTGTTCTATGTATTCTAAAGTATTCATATATTTTTTATCATTTGTTATTTTATTAAGAATCAATACTTTTTAATTTAGTTATGAATTGATACTAATGTAAAAATAAGAATCTATTTTTTTTTTAATAGTTTAAAATTAGTATTTTATAAAAAAAATTATTTATAATATCTTTGTGAGTTGGCACCAATAGTTATTATGTTAAAGTAGTTTGTATGGTTGTTAGATATATCTTTCTTTTTTTCTATTTTTTTTCTTATTTAATTGTTGCTCAAATTGCGGTAACTAATAATGCTCCCATGAATAATGAAGAGTATCTTGTAAATAATATCTTACTAGGAGATGATCTTGAGACTTCAAATTTTTCATCCGTAGGCTTTGCTGCTGGTATCGGTTATTTTGATGCTTTTTCAGCCAACATAGGATTTCAAGAAGGAGTTATTTTATCTACTGGTGGTCTTGAATTTGTGACTGGTGGATTTGGTGCTGGGTCAGCCATCTCAGGAGATGCAGACCTAGAGCTTGCGTTAAATGCCATTAATTTAAATTGGGATGTTAACAATGTTACGATATTAGAGTTTGATTTTGTAGCAGAATCTGAATCGGTAGCTTTTAACTATGTGTTTGGGTCCATGGAGTATACAAGCTATACGTGTTCTGTTTTTAATGATATTTTTGGATTTTTCTTAAGTGGCCCAGGTATAGCAGGACCTTATAGTAATAATGCAATAAATTTAGCATATATACCTGATCCAGATAATCCAGGTCAGTACACTACTACGCCAGTAGCTGTCAACACTGTTAATTCTGGTGTTCCTAGTAATTTTAATGCCAGCACTGATTGTGACAATATTGATCCTGATTGGGCGGATTATAATATATATTGGGTTGATAATCAGTATGATCCGATTCTTAATGATTGGCAAGGAGTTAATGAGCCTCCTGAGCCTAATTTCACAGTTGAAGGTATTACTGGATTTACAACACCTTTAACGGCCGAGTATAATGGTTTGATATGTGGAGAAACATATCATATTAAACTTGCTATTGCTGACGCTTCTGATGGTGCTTTAAATTCTGTTGTTTTTTTAGAAGCTAATAGTTTTGTTAGTCCAGACGTAGAAGTTTTACCTATTTCAAATATTGATGGTCCAGATCTTTTTGGTGATACTCTAGCTATTTACGAAGGTTGTGCTGCTGCACAACTTGAGTTTAATGCTACTGGAAATACCGAATATGACATTCTTTTATCAGTACTAACAACAGGCGAGTGTACATATGGTGAAGATTTTGAAATTAGCTATGAAGATGGTACTCCGATTGGTGAATGCATGGTTGACGATCCTGCAGGACCGGGTGATATTATGGTGCCTTGTATAACTATTCCGCCAAATCAGAGTACTACTTATTTAAACATACAGGCTTTTTATGATAATGTTAATGAAAACATGGAAGATTTGATTTTTACCATTAATGCTATTAATGGCGTTTGTGAACAGGCAAATTTAGCAGTATCAGAAATTACTTTTAATCTTTATGATCAGATACCGATTGTGATAGATCCAGGACCTGCAGACACAGTTGTTTGCTTTGGTGATTTAGTTACCTTAGAGCCTAATGATATTACTGGTGGTTATATTGGTGAAACAGATGATTATATCTATGAGTGGTATGACCAGAATGGAGTGCTTATCGGGAATGAGGCTTCTGTCTCGGTAACTAGTTCTGTTGATTCTGAATATACTTTAACTGTTTACGATGATTGTCAAGATCAGATGGTTAGTGCTAATTGCGCTGTTGTGGTGCAGGAATATAGTCCTGTTGAGATTGAATTTGACCTTAATCCAGCAGAGCCTTGCTATGGAGATATTGTAGAAATCACATTGATGCCAGATGGTGGTTCAGGCGATTATGATTATATATGGGAAGGAAATGACAATATTAATGTTCCATCTTACAATTATACTTTTGAATTTGGAGATCCGCAACAATTTGTAGATCTTGAAATACTGGATAATTGTTCAGCTCAACTATATGATTTTCAAATTCCTATTGATTTAATTGAAGAATCTCCAATTACTAATACTTCAAATCCGCCTGCTGTTTGCTATGGTGATGTAGTTGAAATTATTTCTAATCCAGATGGTGGTTCAGGTGATTACTCCTATTTATGGCCAGGTAGTGAAAACCCTTGTGATGATTGTGACTCTTATCAACATGAGTTTGACATAGATGAAGGAGCAGAACAAGTGGTTACTTTTCAAATTATTGATAATTGCACTAGTGAATCATTTGATCAACAAGTCACAGTTGATTTAATTCAATTATCTCCAATCACTAATACTTCAACCCCACCTGCTGTTTGCTATGGTGATGTAGTTGAAATTATTTCTAATCCAGATGGTGGTTCAGGCGATTATTCTTACTTATGGCCAGATAGTTCAGATCCTTGTGATTGTGATTCTTATCAATATGAATTTGATGTAGATGGGGGAGCAGAACAAGAAGTTACTTTTGAGATTATTGATAATTGTACTAATGAATCATTTGAGCATTCAGTAATAGTGTTATTAGATATGAATTCACCCGAACCTGAAAACACAATACTTCCAGATGGTATGCAGATTTGTCCGGGTGATGAAATTGAATTGATTATTTCGGTAGATGGAGTATCAACATATAGTTATGAATGGGGAAATTGGACTACAACAGTAGACGATGTCACATCAACAATCTTTAATGTGTATAGTACTAGTGATGTTATCACAGTTTCTCCAGATGAAGACACGACATACTGGGTTCAGGTAGTAGATGATTGCAATAATTATATTCACGGCCCATATGCTTATACAGTTGAAATTCCTACTTATGCCCCTCCTACTTTTGAACTACCTAGTCTGTCGGGCTGTGAGGGTGATGTAGTTGAAATAGTTCCTTATGATAAATTCACAAATGTTATGCAGTCGGAGGATGATTATACTTATTTATGGTCAAATGGTGAAACAACACCAACAATTGAGGTGGTGATCGAAGATGAACCTACAGAATATACTCTTACTATTTATGATTTATGTGGTAATCCTGGAACAGAAAACATAAATGGTGATATCCCGGTGGCAGAAGTAATTGCTTCATTACCTCCTGCACCAGAATTTGTATTTGATCAAGACGGATCGATTATTCAATTTGAGCAATTAACAGACGGAATATTTACAGAATTTGAATGGGATTTTAATAATGATGGCAGTATAGATTCTTACGAATTTGAGCCATTACATACTTATGATGCAGAGGGTGACTTTACAGTTGTATTAAATGCATATGATGATTTAGGTTGTCGTAACTCTTATAATGCCATTGTTAATGTATATGCTACTCTATTTTTTTATGCACCAGATGTTTTTACTCCTGATGGAAACGGCATTAATGAATTATTTAATGTGAGTGTAGTTGGTCACAAAGAAGATGAGTTTGAGCTTTTAATTTTTGACAGATGGGGCAATAGATTATTTTATACTCAAGATTCAAGTGATGGTTGGGATGGAAAATATCC
>MDTD01056636.1_pt1 | contig 11849 bp, 28 predicted proteins | sample 811221 | NCBI WGS metagenome assembly MDTD01 (sample SAMN05326646, study PRJNA326480) | marine metagenome | isolation source: seawater | place: Pacific Ocean: South West | collected 2011
ATCGGGTTCATAGCCCAAAATGTAGAATCTGTAATACCTGACATGGTTCAAGAGATGCCATGGGATGGATATGACTTTAATATTAAAACAATGGGTGATTCTGGCTTTATTCCATATCTAGTCAAAGCCGTCAAAGAACTAATAGAAAAGAATGAATCTCTTGAAGCGAAAATTTTAGAATTGGAAAATAAAGTCGAATAGTTTAATTTTTATTGCTTTCTAATGGGTCGCTAGATTAGATCTATCTAAGGTATCACCTTCACAAGAGCATCATTAATTTTCATGATACCCTCAGCAGGATCTCCCCCTTTGAATGACATCTTGATTCTAGCTTTATTTTCAGATTCTTTCTTAAACATTGGAAACATGCTAGCAACTGCTTCTTTGTCTTGTAGATCATCTAAGCTCACACAAAAATCTATTTCTAAAGTATCAATACTCATAGACTGATGATTAGCAAGAGTGTATAGTGGAACATTGATTTCCTTTTCTACCATCACTCCATTTTCGACAACTGGTAGTTGCATCTTTGCATATTTGGGTATGTGTTTACCATCAGAGTCGATTTCAAAGAACTGATCTATCCATCTATTGACAGAACAACGTGAAACATCCGTGGCTTCTTCTATCGATGTGTGCAACGATTTAAAAAGCTCTTTTAGATTGAATGACATTTTTTATCCGCTATGAAGATTTTCCTCCGCCTGATCCACTCGATGGAGTCGAAACATTTGTTGGCGCTATAGCAGTATTTAACATATCTAAGACTTTTCGTAAACCTTCAGGCATACCATCATCTCTTGCAACGACCTTTACATCGTACTTTGCAGAATTATCTGTTTGTCTAGTGTGTTCCGATTTGGAAGCAACAGAGCCGTGCACGTGTACCTTTGCAGAAAATAGACCAAAAGAGTATTTTGCTTCTGCATCCATCGTAGCTTCTGCAGAGCTCTCCGAATGATCTTTCACAGTCTCGTGCACTTCCATTGTGAAGTTAACATCAACTTCTTTGACGCTCAAAGCTGGTGTATTAACGATAGCAAGAAGAGGTACCTGAAGATCTACCTTTTCATTCACAACACTTCCATCTTGTTGTTGAGTGGGTCGATTAAAAGAAAAGTCAACAGTTCTCACAGCCATTGGATCTTGTTCTTTTCCTTTCACTGCAGGCACCATACCTACATTCTTAATAAAATCTGCACTTGCTTGTGCAAGAAGTATTTGTGCATCACACGCAGCTTGAAGAGGTCCCCCGATAAGGTCCTTCATAGGCAATCCGCGGAATTGATCTGACATTTTAGACATAACAGCTCCTGTACTTGAGTCGCAATTAATTATGTCTTATGGTTTCTTTATTCTAGGCTAGTTGCGATTTCTACCAAAACTTCTTCGCTATAGCCTTTCATGTAATCCTGTAGTTTTCCATTTGAATCTATAAAGTAAAAAGTCGGCCATGCAGTTAGGTATAGGTTCTCTTCTATGTCGATTACATTGCTTGAAACAATTTCTCTAGAGGCTCCCCACACTGGACAAGACGTGATACCCATTGATGATTTCCACCCTTCTATGTCGTTTACTTCTGGTGCATCCCCAACACCATCTTCGATTAACACTGTTAAGAACGTAATTTCTGGATAAGCATCCGCAGTTTCTTGCATTGCTCTCCCAGCGGCTTGACAAGGTCCACACCACATTGCAGATAGATCTAAAACTATGGGTGATCCGTATAGATCAGATAAGTAAGCAATCTCCCCATATTCATCGATTGCATCAAAGTCACAAATTTGATGACCTTTTAATGTTGCACACTGTTCTATTTCCTGTATTTCTACAATTGAATCACCTGTCTCTGGCTGTACGTCTGCACAGGCAAAAAACAAACTTAACAATAACATAATTTTCTCCTCTATTGTTTGTCTTTCATTCTTAAAATTCTGTCTTCTGCATACTTTTCTCTCATAGCAGATAGACCTCCATCAATCTTTTCCATTGCTTTTTCTAGCATATGTTTTTGTTCTCGAAGGTTTTCGACAATTTGTTCTTGATGAAATTTAAGAGCCTCAGCTGCTCTTAGTTCATCTTCTTTGTTTTCTTTCCTCTGTTGGTAGTTCATCCACAACAATGACGCAGTCCATAGACCTAACGGTCCATACTGAGCTAGTGCTTCTAAAATTGGTTCCACTGTTTTCTCCTCAAGGTATCCAGAATTTTCCTGCCATCTTATGTTGCAACGGATGCATAATGTGTCCGTCTTCTTCAACATGGGCATACCCTAACGCATGACCTAACTCATGTTCATTGATCCAAGCTAAATTTTGTGTCCCAGGTCTGTACTTAATAACTGCTCCCTTTAGTTTGTCAAAAGAAGTCCATCTTTTTGTAACAGCCAGTGTTGGAGAACTTAATTCTGACCCTTTTGCTTTTCTCAGGATAATAAATCCTTCTATGTACCCATCTCTATCACAAATTGACTGAGGTGGACTGTGTTCATAAAATGCTATGTTGTGACCTCGTATTGTCCAATAATGAATTGCTCTTACAAACTGTGCTTCTGAAAAATCTTCTCCATAACAGTTAACGATTATCGGCTTGTTTTCTCCCCAAGTGTAAGGCTTAAAAGCAGTTGCTTCGTATACAAATTTTATTCCTATTCCTAAAGCAAAACCAAGAAGGCCACTAAGGACAAGAAGTCCAGCTAATTTCCACCTCATTCTCCGCAGCCCCAAACAGCATAGTCAATAACTATCGTTTGGCCCTCCTCCGGTACATGTCCATCAGCGAAAATTACTGCATTTGTAGCTTCGTCATATTCCCACTCTGTAGTCACTTGTCCATTAACTGTGACTTCGATTGTTTCTTTTATTGGATCAGGTTCATCTAATTCGAACATTCTTCTGCCTGTTACTTCTCCAGCAAGGTCTTGTAGCTGTACTCCCCAATCGGTAGCACAGATCGAATACCAAGACCCACCGTAATGATCGATAAGATCCCAATACCCCCAACCAGGTGTTAATGACCTCAATGCTCCATTCGACATTGTGTACTGACACCCATTTGGAGCATCTGCAATAACTCCGTAAGGAATAAATTGTCCAGTTGGTTTGATGTTATCAAAGAAAGTGATATAAGAACTCCAATCAGGTACAGACCAATCTTGTTCGTCTGAAACGTAGATAACAATGAGAGTTGCATCTTCTCGGAAAAAATTACCACCGGGACCTGCAGCTGTGGCATTACTAAGAGATCTATGCGACATCATGATACCTCTTTCCATGCCTGAACCCCAAGTTCCTGTTACAACAAGGTTAGACAATGCTTGTTCTACATTCGGAGTCTGAGGAGTTAGAATTGTTGAAAATGTGTATCTATCTGTTGTAATCACCGCCATGTTGTAATCTGCGCCTGTCTGCGAAAATGCTGACATGAAAGAACTGATGTTTGTCGAGAGATTGTTTTGAAATTGGTTCATAGACCCAGAGTTATCAATAACCCACAGAACATCTAATACTGGAATCTCTTCTTGCTGCCAAGTTTGGGAGAACCATTGTTCAACATCTCCGACTCCGTATTGTTCTACAATAACAGATGGAAGAACAGGATCATTGCCAGTTATTTCTATTTGAGATGAATCATTTCCTATGTCCGTTGGAATGTATGAAACTAAAAAATCAAGCTCGTTCCCTGGATCGATACTCCAAGGAGGTGCTGGTAAAGATCCCATTTCCATAAGAATGTCAGCAGGCTGTGTCACCATCTGTGTGACTGTTTCTATGACAAGCTCTTGGTTTCCATCATTCCGAATTGTAATTCTTTCTTCGTTATCACAACCAATTGAGATATCACCATAGTCGAATTCATCTGGCGTAACCGTCATTATTGGAGCATCTCCACCACCAGTTAAAAGAACTTGTGTATCTGGATTTTCTTCGTCGTTTCCTTCAACTTGTACATACGCTCCATTCGTTTCGAAGGTTTCTGGGTTGTAGTATACGTTTACTTCTAAGAGTTCACCACCTGCGATCGTGATCTCTTCTGATTCATATTCATCTATTTCAAATCTAAGATTACCAGATACTAAATCAGGAGCAAAGATCGTAAGATCCTCATCTCCTGTGTTAACAATAACGAAGGACTCGTGTCCTGTCTCGGTTCCGGCATCAAGGCGGCCGAAGTCTATTTCTTGAGGGTGTACCAACATTTGTGGCTGTCTTTTTTCTACACCATTGATAGTGTAATCTTGACAACCGATCAGAAGCGTTAGGTACGAAGCTAGCAGTAAACGCACATCGTATCTCCAAATCAAACTTGTATAATTGGACAGAACCTAACAAATTTAACTATGGAGAAAAAAGTCGTCTACCACGTCTTTCGCAAGAAATTTTTAGTTATCTCCCTTAAATCCCACTCTGTAATGAGATTCTCAGAACGCCATCTACTTTCTGCTTTTACTATTGATTGATCTGGAAGGATACACATGGCACTATAAATGACGGATTCTCCAGTTGCCCTATTGTGTTCTTCAACAGCTTCTTTTAGATCTCTAATGTTATGAGTGCAATCCTCATAAACTACGACTCTTTCGTACTTTTCTTTACGTAATTGACCCATCAACCACGGCCTTTTGTTCGCTCCTCCAGCGGTAGCTATAATCTTAGGGCTTCGACCAATTGTATCTATCAACCATTTTTCTACCGGTGCACCGACAGATCTAGCAGTGACTATAAATACATTTGCTTGACCAACGTCATCCATAGCCCTTTCCATTTCTTTTGCAGTGTCAGCAATTAGAGTTCCTCGAGCTCTGGTGAAATCATCAAAACTTATTTCATCTGTTGATGGGTTGATTGGAAAATTTGCAAATTCTCTAGATGTCATCCAAATGTCTTCACCACTTCGGATGACTTTCACTCTGGAATCAGTGATCGCCAAAGTATCATCAAAGTCAAAAATGTATAGATCCATAATTACCTCCATTTATAGATAACTATGTTTCCTCCAGCGGAACGATTGCACATAACTGATGATCATCTGGCTTGAAAACATACTGGTGGGGACTGTCAATTTGGTCTGCTCTTGTAAAGTAATGCATACCGAGTTCATCTGTGTGCGAATACATAATAATACTATTTTTGTCTAGACCTTTTAAGTTACTAGAACCCATTCTAGATATAGTCCAAAGGCCCATTACCCCGTTTCCTTCTCGAGGAGAAACTTTGCAATTGTATCTATGGATGATTTTATCTACTCTGTATAGTTGGTCTTCTTTAAATTGGTTTCCATATCTTAATCTCCAACATTTACGCAAGTAACGTTGTTGCACTCTAAAATTTTCTCTCTTTGCATAAAAGCTAGCATTCCACCGGCCAGTTCCTGAGTCTCTCACAGAAATGCCACTTGCCTTTTTTTCCAACTCAACGTATTCCTTGAATTCTTCTTTCGTAGCCATTTCCACAATGTTCCACCTTTCCCGAAATTTAATTCCTTTGGTAGAAATTCCGTAATGTTCTTTTGGTTTTCTCATTATGTCTCCTCTGATAATTCATCAAACCATAACCACCCATCTTCATCTAAGTCGATAGAAAACTCTTGTTTAACTTCAAACTCAGTGGCATACTCTACATATCTATCTTCTTTTATTGTGTCTGGATGGTCCTTCAAAGGAGGAACTTCCCAGATTTCCATCACCAGCGCTGTAATCCCTGTAGGTTCATGATACATCATGGTCTTGTTATTCTGTATTACGTTCAATTCGTTATTATCCCTGAGCCTTGTTGAGATAGGGTCTTCTAATAAGTTCCATTTATTCATTGGCCACCTCTAATTTGCTAATTCTTTGAAGTGCTTTTGCTCCAATTTGCTGGACTTTGCCAATCTTTTCAAACCATACGTCATGTACGTATTGTCTTTCTGTTTTCTTGTAAAGAGAAGACAGGACAAGGCCTATTCCTTTATATTCTTTAGAAACATCCCAGAAACCACGTTTGCCAGTATGCGTTACTATGTCTCCTACATTGAAGTCACTTACTTTGTTTACTCCCATTGTTTTTCCTCTTTTTGTGGGTGATGCTAACATTATACTCTTTGTTAGTAAAATTTACAGGTTTAATTTCTTGAGGCCAGTATTGTTCAATTCCCTGCTCTGTTGAGATTGTGTAAAGCCACTCAAATAAGTCTTGATCCATTTCTACAAGTTCAGATTCTAAAACAATTCCGACTAGGTCATTTTCTCCAAATCGCCCAGTGGCTACGTAACCGTCTATAGCTACACATTCACCATGTTCATATTTACCCATTTTTTCTCTCACATAAAATACACCAGTTACTTGGCAGCTGTTGAATATCATCATTCGGCAATTTCACCGTTATTAGAGGTGTTTTGAGAGACCATTTTTCATTGATTTCTAGAACAAGACCAATAGTATTAGGGGCTATCATGACAGTTTGTGTATCGATTTCTACTTGGATTGACACACAGTCTCCAACTTCTATTTCGTTTCCACATCTATACATTATGGCCTCTTGGAACTGGCATTTCATCGATAATTGGAACGTAAATGTCATGTAATCTGACTTGGATTTTTGTCTTGTCAAACGAGTCAAATAACACATAAAGAGTCGCTGTAGAGATGTTTTTTGCTCGAATTTCTACGACATGATACGGTCCAACGAAATCTTCATCTTCGTAATTTTTCGTCCAAACTACGTCTCCTACGTTAATTTCTGCCGCTTTTTTTAGCGGTTGATGTCGTTCTATTTGTGGCATTTTTCCTCCTCTGGAACTCGTAACCACGTTGACAAAACGCTTTTTGTTTCGCCATTTTCGGGATTAATTAAGTCGACTCTAGCGCTTGCAGACTCTCGAAAAAGTACTCTTTTCACGAAAAATGGACCGCAAATTTCTGGAAAATCCCACGAAAATTTACCCGCCCAATCGCCTTCAAGCCACACTAAATCGCCTTCTTTGAGCGTATTTTTATCGACTAATTTTAATATTTTTTTACTCATTTTCGTCTACTTTTACCGCTCTAATGTACGCATGATGCGATAAAAATTGCTGATGACCATCGAGTCCAAGTACCCACATGCCGTAAGTTTTGTTGCACTCAATGACTAATCCTCGGTTAAATTCACTTCTCCAACCGTGTCTTCTTGGCGAGTCAAATTGCCATTCTACAAGTGCACCAGCTGCAAATGGACGAATCATTTGACGCTCAGATCTCACCCAATTTTTACCTGCAGGAGTTAATTGATACGAAGATTTTCCCGGTCTATTTACGTCTCGGCCTCGATCCCAATAGTCGAATGTGCAGCTTTCTTTGTACACCATGTTCTTAATTTCATTATACCAAAGACGGTCTAAATACACGTTGGAAGCAGTCCCATAAGTCTGAAAATACTGGTTACAAACTCTATCGTGATAACCTCTAAGAGGTTTTTGACCTGTTCTTGCAAGGTACAAATGACGCTTGATGTCAGTCCTTCTACAGCCCGGATTATTGTGAATGTAAGTTGCAATGATGTTGACATTTGTTATTTTTTCTCGCATTTTTCCTCCTCAGGATTGTCTGGATGATACTGTAATTCTCTAGGAACGAATAGTCTTGTGTGGAACTCAACATCGGAAGATCGCTCTTCATCGTGTGAAAACCACCAACCATCTTCGGTATAACAAGCAAGTTTCCAGTGTCGTTTTATACCTTTAGATTCGTGCACAACGTATCGAGGATTGTCACCCTGATTCGTAAATCTACGCACGTCATCGAACCAGCTAGTGTTATCTAGCGTTGGCCAAGCAAGATGTGTTTTGTTGCCTTTAGAGTCGATAGAAGAAGAATACTCTGACATCCAAAGTGCGTCTTTTGGTATTCTAACAACGCCTCTAAGTTTCTTTTTAGAACTCATTTAGAACCCCCATTTGGTTTTGACATGATTAAATAGATGATGATAAGTAGTAGAAAAATTTCCATTTTAGACCTCCTGTGTTAGTCCATTGTAGTTTCATAATGTCTGTGAATGATGTAAAGTGATTTAAATTCAAAGGGGGATAGTTTGGAAAAACTCTCGTTAGGCCATCGATTGTGATACGATCTAATTGCGTTCTCAATAGCTTGGTCGGGTACTTTATCGGTCACTTCTGTAACCTTCAGAAAGCCACCATTGTACGTTCCAACAGGAAGATAACCACGAGGGTTTTCTCCTTTTGCAAGATCTGCTCTGAGGGTAGCTATGCACCAAGATCTATCTCTGCGAATACAAGACCAGACTTGACTTAAGTTGACTAATTGTGGTAAATTCATAATTTCTCCTATTGAAACTTGAGTGCTGACATTGTGATTTTGTAGGATTGAGGTGTTCCGTCTACTTTGACAATCGCTTTGGTGCGCATAATTTTTGTAACCGTGCAATTGACTCGGTAACCACGATCAGTGAACCAGACTTTGTCTCCAATAGAAAGACTAGCCCTCATGTCCTTAGACTCCATATTGCGACGGTGTTTGATTATGGCGACCAGATCGCTATTAAGCTGACATAGCTCATCGATGGTCATTGTAGATGTGGTATTTATAATTTGTTGAATGTTCATTTGATTATCCTTGAGTGTGTGATTATACTTTGAGTTTTTTGCCAGTTGATTGGCAGTAAATGTCGAGCTGCGAGCAGTGTGTCAATGTGTATTCCATCTCTTTTCGAGTGAGACCAAACTGAGGTTTTGTGAGTGCATCGGCCATCTTGCTGGCGTCAACTGCCTTCATCCCTGGCTGCATCGTGAACTCGATGAGCTTCGGCTTGTTGTCGTTGTCCCTATCAGTCCAAACATGCACCTTTATCTTAGTAGGGAAAGGGATTGGTTCGTGATGGCCAAATCGCATTTTGCGGATTCGTTTTTGGAAAGCGTTGAAACGTTGATTATCTGTCATGTTAGACTCCTGAGTGAGTGTGTGAGTTATGCTGCAACAATTTCGCAACGTCTTGAGTTAGTCCAGTAAGTGATCTTCTTGGTGCCAGCGATGAGTTCGAGGCTTTGGTCAACTGTCACTGGGATAAGGTGTGTTCGAGAACCACGCTTCTTACGAAAACCTGCGCACCATTCAGAATCTCTTCGTCGAGTGGGAGCTGACCAGCAGAAGTAGCGGTTGTTGCAAGTAAGGTGTAAACGATGTTGTCGTGCAATCTCTATTGCTTCTTGAGGTGTTAGGGTTGCAAGTGCAACCGCGCGGCCAATCATTTCGCCGTAGCTCCAGCCATCGCCGGTTTTTTCGAAAACTACGCAGTCGCCATCTTCTTCGTGGATGATCGGGTTAATGTACCACCGACCGGTGTCGTCAGTTGCGAAAATTGTGGTAGGCGAGAACTCTTCGAGGAACTGGCCGAAGGGAGTGAGAGTTGGTGTTGCGAGTGAGATTTTCATAAGAACTCCTTGTGAGTTGTTTTGCATTATAAGATAATGTAACATCTCATTGTCTTCTTTTGTACAAGGGTGCATTGTTTTTACAGAATCAAAAAGCGCGCGGGGTGTTTAAGAGAGGCTTTCGGCGACCCACCTAGTTTTTTCCGGGACGCACTATCAGCGGGTAAACCCGGCTGGTGCGTCAGCATAAGGGGGTTAGATATCATAGTCACCCACAGGCTTAGTGGCATTCGTAATCCAATCATCCAGTTCTTGCACGATAGGTTCTAAGATTTCAATCGCTTTGGTGATCTCCCCAGCTCGAGGTGTCCCGAGATGGTTATAACGTATCATACGTAATTCACGTATAATTTTCTTGAGCTTCAAGAACTCTTTTTCTTTTTCTAGCTTGATGTTCATTGTTCTCCTCCAGCGACAACAATACAGGCGCTTATCAGCACCCAGATGATTACAGTAAATACGGCAAATAGTAGGAACTCAGTTGTCATGCACTTATCCCGTATCTCTCCTCGAGATCAGTGGCTAGCCCAACAATAGCCTCATCCGCCATTGTCTCAAGTACAGAGTAAGGAAGAGGAAGTTCATCAGTGCACTCTTTGAGTTCTTCTAGCTTGTTCAACAGAGTAGAAGTCTCTTGATACACTCGCATCAGGTATGCACCTCGCTTGCGTTGTTCTTCCAGCTTTTCTAAGGGTGTCAATTCTCGCTCGCCTCGGGCGATAGTGGATTCGACGTTATTATCGTTATTATTTTTCATTAGATTTCTCCTTGATTCAGGTTTTTTGTAAGTGCTTTAGCTCGGGCCATAATGGTCTCATCGCTAGCGATAACGTCCACAACAGCTTGGCCATGAATTTTGTGATACTCAATGAGTCTTTGAATAGCCCCTCCTTCATCTCTGGCTGCACTCTCCGAAAGACTATTGAAGGCAAACACGTACAAGAACTCACCACCACCTTTGAAGTGGTCAACAGTCAATCCTTGTTGTTCGATACAGGAAACTAATTGGAGTCCCACGTCAGTACTATGCTCAAAAGGATTAGCCACGAAAAGACCTACAAACTCTCGCCAATCTTCGGGAGAGAGACAGCTACCAGGCAGAGGTTCCGGCCAATCGATAAGTGACTCTTTGTATAATTCAGCAGGTGTTTTCATAAGGCCTCCTATTGAGACAAGCGAATTTCGTACACCGCTTTGGGTTCGTGCTTCTTAAGCTTGTTGACTTGATGCTTGGCATCGCCTCGGGTATAAGTCCAGCAGATGCGTTCGTCTTGCTTGTAGCGATGGATTCGATAAATGTAATATTGCATAATATGCTCCTATAAGTGTGTGTTAGATTAAAATGGGGGTTCTTCGGAAATGGTTACGACAGCGTTGGAATACGGTTCGTGGGAGAATCGCTCGTGCCAACCATAGGCTTCAGCGAGCAAGTTGACAAGTGCGTCAACTTTAGACCACTTGTCGTGGTTGTAAGCGACCGACTCTCCTTCGATGCCCCACGCTCGCATCTCAGCGCCAAAGTCGTGGATGTCAGTGGCATTCGGAATGCCTCCCTCGCAGTAGATCTCGAGGATCGCAAAAGGACACCATTGTCCAGGTGCTTTAGACCCAAGATGCACATCTCGTTTGATCGCTCGTTTAAGCCGATCGTTAGACTCTTTAAAAATAGGATCTTTGTCATCAATCCCAAAAACTTGAAAGATAGCGTCTTGGTACATCTTTTTAACTTTATTACGTGAGTATCTCATTGACCACCTCCCTGCTCTTTTTTGTAGACCATAATAATTACGTCCATAACGACATAACCAAAAAATGCGAATAATACGATTCCAAACGGTGACATGTTATGCTCCTACAACGCAAGAGAAGATGTGAAAAGAGAGATCGGCAGGTCCATTGACGACCCAACCAGCGGTGGCATTTTGAACTTGATCCAAGCTCCATTCATCTATCGATTCGAGATCTTCTCGATCGCAAGTAAATTCGGCCATACAGTAACCTTCCATTCCATCGATGTGATCGAAGGTGTCATCGAGGGAGAGAAAAGTACCTTTGAGAGAAGAACCTTCGAAGGCGACGTGTTGCATTAGTACATAAAAAGTCATGTGTGTAATCCTATTGTGATTAGAGGTGTTTTTTGAGTGCGAGTTTGGCAGCTTTGCGTTCTGCTTTGTTGAAGCGCTTGGAGGCGATACGGGCGCCTTTTTCATTGGTGGTCCAGTGCTTTTCGAAGCGCCAGATTTTAGCTTCAGAGAAATGTTTGGTTGCGTGAATCATGTGTGTATCCTTATCGGGCCATTAGGGTTGAGCGAGGCTTGTTGAGTTCTACGCAGTACTCGTAGCCTTCGTAAGAAAGATCATCGTTGTCAAGTTGACATTCCATAATCGTGTTATTCCACTCGGAAGTGGGGATCACGTAGAAGTGGATCCAAGAAATAAC
>MDTD01122816.1_pt1 | contig 11848 bp, 12 predicted proteins | sample 811221 | NCBI WGS metagenome assembly MDTD01 (sample SAMN05326646, study PRJNA326480) | marine metagenome | isolation source: seawater | place: Pacific Ocean: South West | collected 2011
AATAAACCGTAAGGAGAAAAAAAAACAATGAAAACAATAAAAAACACGACTATGTTATTTATGTTTGTAGGATTAATATTTTCTAGTCAGGAAAGAGTAAATGCCTTAGGTGGCAATGCTGCATTTTGGCCTGAAGATGAAGCTAACATAAGCGTTTTTCCTCAAACAGTAAATAATTTCAACCTTGCTAACACAGATGGTGATGATTTCTACGTTAGCTGGGGAGATGATATGAAGTTTGGATTCAGTGGAGGAAGTTCTACTGACTTCTTAAACCTATCCTGGGGAATGAATAACATGGGAGTTAAGCTCGGAGTAAACACGACACCGAAAGATACAAATTGTGAAGATGGTGAAGATACATGTGCAAGTGTTAATAGAGTCAATGTACAATATGGTATGACTTTAGACGGTGTTGGTGATGTTGGAGTTCATCTTATGAATACAACAATGCATGACCATGGTGATCACTTTGATTACGAAGATGGAGTGACAGTAGGAGCTACTTTAAGAAGAGCTCAAGATTTATGGGTATTTTCACATGCTTTATTAAATTTTGGATATGTTGCCCCAGAAGATGAAGATGCTGTTACTACATTAGGAGCTGATTTATTTACACATTTAGATATTGCAGAAAATACTACAGGTTTATTTGCATTAGGTCTTGGTTATTCGACAGAAAGTGAAGCTATGCACTTTCCAAAAATGACTTTTGCAGTTGAATCAGCATGGACAGATTGGGCTACAGTTAGAGCTGGATTTACGAAAGATTGGGATGTAACTAACATGGAAAGTTCAGGTGTTACACCAAGCTTTGGTCTAGGGTTTAATTATGGAAGCTTTGTTTTAGATATGAGTGTTGGTTCAGATATTTTCACAAATCCAGTACAAAAAGTTACTGGTTTTGAAAGTTTAAACGCGTCTGCATTTAATTTGACATATATGTGGTAAGTGAGATATTCAAAATAATAAAAAAGGGTGCTTAAGCACCCTTTTTTATTTAACTAAGATTTTTGCTTTCATTGTGATTAATCCAGAAGAAAATTCACAATATACTAACTTTCCATTTTTAATTTTTAATTTCCGTTCTGATCCATTTTTAAAAATAGCCCAAGTAAAAATATCCGTACCCTTTAATAGTGATTTTGAATATTGTTCTTTAAATCGTAAATCAAGGTAAACATCGGTTAAATCTTCACCTATACTAAAATTTGCAATATACTTCTCTCCTTCTTTCTCAAGCTTGTATTCTTTTTTAATTATTTCATTTATTGGTTTTTGATTTAATAGTTCCAATAACGAAAAAATATTGTAGTAATTTTTTGGTATTTCTATTGAAGAATCTGAATATAAAATTTTGTTATCGTGTTTTATTGTTTTGATGTTGTTGTTTAACCGAGGTTGTGATGTTTTTTTTTCAAAATATAGAATTTCATTTAAATCAGTGGTAACTATTGTTTTATAATAATTATCAACCGGAAATAGTTTATTAAAAGCTTTAAGTGTTTTTGTCCTGTATGTAATTATTTTTGCATTTAAATCGTCATAGGTTCCATCCTCTATTTTAATGGAAACTTTTGCAGCATCTAATCCCATAAATGAAATCATAAATTGTGTTGTTTCGCAAAATGAAAACGATACAATGAAAATATATATTAACTTTTCCATTTGATCCTATAAAAGGGAGCAATTGCTGCAAAAATTGTTACATAAAATGGATGAATAATACTTAGTGTTAAGAACGCTAGAAAAGACCATTTGAATCGTAATAAGTTGAAAAAAGTTATAGTTAAAAGGGCATCGGAACCTGTTTTAATAATATAGGGTAATAACCAAACTATGTTTTGTGATGATGTATATGTAGTTATAGATAAAACTATGAATACATTTACAATATAGATAAATGGTAAAATAACTTTTAGTTCATTATTCGTGTTTAAATTATAATAATTTAAACCTTTTGATGCAAATCGTAGTCTTTGATGAGTAAATTCTTCAACAGATTGTGGAGCTAAAGAGTTTACTACAGATTTTTCGTCAGCGATATAATCAATTGAATATTTCTTTGAAAATGAAAATTTTTGCAAGAGTAAATCATCATCTCCTGATATTTGATCTTGGATTCCATCATAACCATTAATATCAAAAAAAGCAGATTTTCTAAAAGCTATATTTCTTCCAACACAGCTCAGTGCAATATTTTGCTTTAGTGTTGAGGCAGAAACAGCATCAATTGCCAAGCTATCCATTAATGCAAACTTATCTTGAAAAGAATTTTCCAGACGTGTGGGTGCCGGACCAGCTATGAAGCCAACTGTTGGGTTGTTAAATTGCGATACCATATAATGAACCCATTTAGGATTAAAATAGCAGTCAGCGTCTGTTTGTAAAATAATATCATTTTTAGCCTTTTCAATTGATTTTTGTAATGCCCATTTTTTTGGAGCCCAATCAATCGGAGTTGACTTAATATTAATAACTTTTAGATTGAAAATTTCATTTTCTGCAATTCTAAGTAATTTTTCTGTTTTATCAGAACTCCTATCATTAGATATAATGATTTCTAATTTTTGCTCTGGATAAGTCAATTTTGATAATGCATCAAGTAGTTTTGGTATATTTTCTTCTTCATTTCTTGCTGCTATTATTATCGATACAGAAGGTAATTGATCTACGTGAGGTATTTTTAATTTAGAGGATTTTCTTAATCCTTCAGCTAACCATATAAAAAAAACACAATAGCTAATTGAAATTAATATTGATAAAACAATCACTTTTTCCAGCCAAAAATTTTATGTGACCAAAAGTTTGTTAAGCCCATCAAAACAATATATGGAATTTGTAAGAATCCCCAAATAAAAATATTATCTGAATTGTCATGTGTAGTTATTGATGAGTTTTTTAGTGAGGAATATAGCTTATATTCAAAAAAGCTTTTCAAAAAAAATAATGGGAAAAAATATGCAAAATTAAATATTAGAAAAATTAGAAGAAAAAAGTTAATTAAAAATGTATTAAGTGAGACTAAAAAGAATGTTGGACATAAATTTATCATATATTTAGAATCTCCTGCCCATCTCATTCGTTGTTTTAAAAAACTCCATAAATTATTTTCTGTTCGACTAATTACACTATGTTCTGTTAATGCACTTACTATATTAGCATCTGCATATCGACACAATTGCATAAAAACAGAATCATCGCCTTGCAGTAAGTTAGAGATATGTTTAAAACCATGAACTTTTTTAAATAACGATTTTCTATATGCTTGATTTTGCCCTGTGCATGCCCAAGGAACTCCCTTGTTACATTGCGCAACGGCTGCCCCTATTAACAGCTGAAAATCAAGTGATTGAAATTTAGACACCTCTGTTTTTGAAGGAATAACTGTTGATACACCGACAACATAATCATTTTCATCAACAAAATATTCCGCCATTTCTTTAATCCACGTTTTCCCTGGTCTGCAATCAACATCAGTAAAAAGAAGCCACTCATTTTTTGCTTTATTTATACCAACATCTAGTGCTTTTTTTTTAAATGACAAAGACTCATCTCCATTAATTGATGACGCGTATTTAAATCTTTTATCTTCTTTTGAAATATTTTTTATGACATTGGCCGTGTTGTCATTTGATTCATCATCAACTAATATAAATTCAATATTACCATTGTAATCTTGTTTTTTAAAACATTCAATTAAATCAATAGTAGAGTCTTCTGCATTTTTTATCGCAACTATGATTGAAATTGGTACAATATTTCCTATTAACCGTTTATTCGTTGTTAATGGAAAATATTTAATAAATTGTAGAAGATTAAATATATATATCAGTAATAAGCAAGTAGCTATGTAAAATAAATATATCATAGAGGGTTTTTAAAAATCTTTTTGTAGTAATTTAAAAGATTAATTATTAAATATTTTGTGGTTTAAAATCCTGTTTTTCCATCCATTCGTTGTTGACAAACTTACTTAAATAATTTCGAATTGAATCTGGTAAAATTACTAAACACTTTTGCCCCTTTTTCAATTCTTTTGCAGCTTGAAGAGCTGCCCAAGCGGCGGTACCACATGATCCACCACATAATAAACCCTCTTCTTTTATTAATCTTCTGGCAATTTCAAAGGAATTTTGATCATTTACTTTGATATATTTATCAACTAAATTATTGTCTAATACATCAGGGAAGAAATCATAGCCAATACCTTCAACTTTGTATGGAAATATTTTATCACCACCTCCAAGAATCGATCCATAAGGATCTACACCTATAATTTTTATATTTGGCATTGCTTCTTTCAGACGCTTTGCTAAACCAGTAATTGTACCGCCTGTTCCTACACCAGCGACGAGCATGTCTAATTCTGTACCAAAATCATCTATAATTTCTTCGGCAGTAAATTCATAATGAGCATTTGGGTTTGCAGGATTTGCATACTGATCTAAAATGTGTGAATTAGGTATTTCAGAGTTGAGTTTCTTTGCCACCCCGATATGACTTTCAGGAGAATCCCAAGCTGCTTCAGTTGGGGTTCTTATTATTTCTGCACCGAGTGCTTCAAGCACAACCTGCTTTTCTTGACTCATTTTTTCAGGCATTGTTATAATCATCTTATAACCTTTTACAGCAGCAGTTATTGCTAATCCAATACCTGTATTGCCCGAAGTTGGCTCAATTAATGTATCTCCAGGCTTGATTCGACCCTCTTTTTCAGCTTGAACAACCATATTAAAACCAATTCTATCTTTTATTGACCCACCAGCGTTGAAAAATTCACATTTCGCATATAGATCACATTTTAAATTTTTTGCGATTTTATTTAATTTAACAACTGGCGTTTTTCCGATTGCTTCTAATATATTTTCAATAATCATAAATTTCCCTATAAAATTAATCTTAAAATTTAGAACAAGTTTTACTTTTGTTCCATGTGTCAAATATTTAGTTAAATTATAATAAATAGATATTATTGATAAATTATCTTCAAACTGATTTTAATTATTATAAAAAAAGGAATATTATATATGAAAAAGATATTAACAATATTGATTATAGCTCTTATGTTTTTCGGATGCGGAAAATCAGATAAATCAACAACAGGCTTGAGTGGTACAGTTAAAGTTGATGGTTCTAGTACTGTTTTTCCAATTACTGAAGCTGTTGCAGAAGAATTTGGTAAAGTTCATCCAAAGGTACGTGTTACAGTAGGTATATCAGGTACTGGAGGTGGTTTTAAAAAGTTTGTAACTGGAGAAACTGATATAAATGATGCATCTAGATTGATAAAGTCTTCAGAAAAAGAAAAAGCTAAATTGAATAGTATAGAATATATCGAATTGCCTGTAGCATATGATGGACTATCTGTAGTTGTAAATAAGGAAAATGACTTTTTAGATTACCTCACAGTTGAAGAATTAAATGCAATCTGGAAAGCAGAAACTAATATAAAAACATGGAAAGATTTGAGACCTGATTTGCCTGATGAGGAAATAAAATTATATGGACCTGGAACTGATTCTGGGACTTTTGATTATTTTAAAGAAGCTATAATTGGCAAAAAGAATAATATTAGAGCAGATTTCACTAAAAGTGAGGATGATAATGTATTAGTACAGGGAGTGGCTGGCAGTAAATATGCAATGGCATTTTTTGGCTATGCATACTACGCTGAAAATAAAGAAAAGTTAAAAGTTGTACCAATTGATGGTGGTAGTGGACCAATTAAACCAACCTCAGAAACTATTAATGATGGATCGTATGAGCCATTATCTCGCGCTATATTCATATATGTAAACCCTGAATCTTCAAAAAAGAAAGAAGTAGATGAATTTGTCAAATTTTATTTAGATAACACTAATACTCTATCTGCTGAAGTGGGTTATGTTGCACTTCCAGATAAACTATTATTGGAAGCAAAAAATCGGTATAATAATAAAATGACTGGAACATGGTTAGAATAATGTAAAAAAACGGTAAAATTTGATTTAAAACATAGGAGAGAATGTTTTAAATCTTCTAAAAATACAACCTGCTAACAAAAGGAGAGAAAATGAAGAAACTAATTACTATTTTAGTTAGCTTGACAATAATGATTGGTCAAAATAAAGTTGGAGGTTTAACATATTTTGATTTTACACAAAATGAAGATGAATCTGGATTTAATTTTAAAAGGCAGTATATTTCTGTCGCAGGTTCTTCTGGTGAAGATATGAAATATAAAGTCGTAATGGATGTAGGCCGATATGGGGATGATAATCGACTCACAGCATTTTTAAAGAAAGCTCAGGCTGATTATACTACTAATTATGGGAAAATAAGTTTAGGCTTAATTGGAATGAATACATATGGTGTACAAGAAAAAAATTGGGGCTATAGATTTATTTCAAAATCTGCTATTGATAAAAACAAATTTTCAGCTACAGCAGATTTAGGTATAGGATACTCCAATACTCTTATGGAAAATTTAAATCTAAGTTTACAACTTACAAATGGCGAGGGTTATAAAAAATCTCAGGAAGATACATATCATAAATTTTCTTTAAATGCTACTTATGGTGAAATGAAAATAAATAAAAATGATGGATATAATGCTGGATTAGTATTTTCAACAATGCCAACGGAAAATGATCCAATAAATATGATAAGTGTTTTTGGTGGATATGCTGCAAATAATCTTAGATTAGGTGCAGAATATGATATACAAACCTCTGGTGATCTAGAAGAAACAATTATATCAGTAACTTCAAATTATAGAGCCCTTGATAATTTAGAGGCATATGTTCGCTATGATATGTATACAGATAATGTAGAAAATGATATGAATGGAGAAAATTATCTCATAGCTGGATTGTTATTAAATTATGGTAATGGACTATCTGTAGCACCTAATGTTAGGATGACATCATTTGAAGATTCTGATATGGAAAATGAATTAGAATATAAATTAAATTTTCAGTTTAAGTTCTAAACTTTTCTGTATAAATATTGTTAATTTACAAGATTGTATGATTTGTTATATTTAAAAATATAGAGAATTAACTTTGAAATCAAATTATTACAAAGAGTTAGTGGCTGAAAAGCTACTAGCTCTTTGTGCATATTTAACAGTTTTAACCACAATACTAATTGTATATATATTGTTGACTGAATCGTTTCAGTTCTTTAAAACAGTATCTATAGCTGAATTTATGTTTGGCACTAGATGGGAGCCTCTTCTCGATCCAAAATCTTTCGGTGTTTTGCCCTTGCTCTTTGGAACATTAATGATTGTTGTTGGTTCAGCTTTTGTATGCATACCAATTGGATTAACAACAGCGATTTTTTTAAGTCAATACGCCTCAAAAAAAGTTAGAAGAATAATTAAACCTGTTTTGGAAGTTTTGGCTGGAATTCCCACTGTTGTGTATGGATATTTTGCTTTAACATTCATTACACCAATTTTAAGAATTTTTATACCAGATACAGAGATATTTAATGCTCTAAGTGGTGCAATTGTTGTTGGAATTATGATTTTACCCATGGTTGCATCATTGTGTGATGATGCGCTACAGGCAGTACCAAAATCATTAAAACAAGGTGGTTATGCCTTAGGCACAACTTCATATGAGGTTACCACAGGTATTATGATACCATCAGCTTTTTCTGGAATAATGGCTTCATTTGTTCTTGCTATTTCAAGGGCTTTTGGAGAGACTATGGCTGTAACTTTAGCGGCTGGCGCAACACCAAGGTTCACTTTAAACCCATTAGAAAGTATACAAACAATGACCGCTTACATTGTTCAGGTTAGTTTAGGGGATACTCCTGCAGGAGGAATAGAATATCAAACAATTTTTGCAGTTGCGGGATTATTATTTTTAGTAACATTAGTTATGAATCTTTTATCAAATTTTATAATGAATAAGTATAGAGAAGTATATGAATAAGTCTTATCAAAATAAGCGCAAGCTGATAGATTCTATATTTAGAAAAACATCTTTATTGGTTACATTTTCATCTATTTTAATTTTAGCAGTATTAATTTACCATGTTTCAATCACCGGATTTAGTAAATTATCATTTAGCTTTTTTGAAAACTTTCCTTCAAGATTTCCAGCTAAAGCAGGGATTAAATCAGCATTATATGGTAGCATATGGATGCTTAGTTTAGTATCTATCATTTCTGTTCCATTTGGTGTTGCAACTGCATTGTATTTAGAGGAATATGGGAGCAAAAGTAAAATTAATAGATTGATCGAAATTAATATTTCAAATTTAGCAGGTGTTCCTTCCATTGTTTATGGTATACTAGGACTAGCCATATTTGTTAGATTTTTTAACTTAGATAGATCTGTTCTAGCTGGTAGTTTTACTATGTCTTTATTAATTCTTCCAGTAATTATTATTGCCGCGAGAGAGGCAATTAGAGCTGTTCCTAATTCAATTAGATTAGGAGCATATGCTTTAGGTGCGACAAAATTACAAACCATTGTTCATCATGTTCTTCCAATAGCAACTCCAGGTATATTGACAGGAATAATATTAGCAATGTCTCGAGCTATTGGAGAAACTGCTCCTTTAATTATGATTGGAGCATTAACATATGTAGCATTTGTACCAGAGACTATAATGGATCCTTTTACAACGTTACCTATTCAGATATTTAATTGGGCATCAAGACCACAAGCCGAATTTCATGAAGTCGCAGCAGCAGGAATTATAGTCCTTTTGACTGTGCTTATTTTGATGAACGGTTTCGCCATATTATTAAGAAATTACGCAAATAAAAAATATGATTTTTAAATGACAAAAATAATAAAAATAAAAAATCTCAACTTATATTACGGCGATAAAAAAGCCATAAATGATTGTAATTTATCAATTGAAAAAAATATGGTTACGGCTATTATTGGTCCAAGTGGATGTGGAAAATCTACTCTTCTAAGAACTATCAATAGGATGAATGATTTTATTGACACATTTAAAATTGAAGGTGAAATATCATATAATGATGAAAATATTTATAGCAGTAAAATTGACTCAACAACGTTAAGAAAAAGTATTGGCATGGTATTTCAAAAACCAAACCCATTTCCGAAATCAATATATAAAAATATTACTTGGGGTCCATTAATGAATGGTTTTGATGGTGATCAAAATCAATTAGTTGAAGAAAGTCTAAAAAATGCTGGGCTATGGGAAGAAGTAAAAGATAGGCTTGATGATTCTGCTCTGAGCTTATCAGGTGGTCAACAACAAAGATTATGTATTGCTAGAGCGATAGCCATGAAACCAGATGTAATATTAATGGATGAACCATGTTCAGCTTTGGACCCCAAATCTACAGCTACGATAGAAACCTTAATTAAAAAATTGAGGAAAGACTATACTATTTTAATTGTTACTCATAATATGCAGCAAGCAGCAAGAGTATCTGACTATACACTGTTTTTATATGAGGGAAACAAAATTGAATACGGGAAAACAGAAGAAATTTTCAAAAACCCTCAAAGCAAACAAACAGAAGATTATATTACAGGCCGTTTTGGTTAAATAAAAGGTTATCCATGTCAAAAATACTTCAAAAAGAAATAAGAAAGTTAGAGACATTAGTCTCCACCGTTAGTACAAAGGTTGAGGAAAATCTTAATTTATCTATTAAATCATTAATGGATAATGATGCAAAATTAGCAAAAAAAGCAGTTATGAACGATACAGAGATTGATTCTTTAGAAATTGAAGTAGAAGAAGAATGTCTTAAAATTTTAGCATTACATCAGCCTGTTGCGATTGATTTAAGATACATAATATCCGTCTTAAAAATAAATAATGATCTTGAAAGAATAGGCGATTTAGGTGCAAACATTGCTGAAGTTTCTATATTATTAAGCGAGAAGAGACAAATAGTGATACCAGGTCAAATACCAAAGATGACTAAAACAGTTTTAAAAATGTTAAAAAATTGTTTGGACGCATTATTTGAAAAAGATGTTGAAATTGCAAAATTAGTTCAGGAATCAGATGATATTGTTGATAATTATCATTCAGAAATGTATGAGATTGTTCAAAAAGCTTTTAAAGAAAATTCAAATGATATAGAACAATTATTTTCTATCTTATCAGTTTCGAGATATTTAGAGAGAATTGCTGATCATTGTACAAATATTGCTGAAGATGTTGAATATTTGATTGAAGGACGCATTACAAGACATAATTTATAATATCTTTATGTTTTACGTTCTTTTTTTCTAGCTGCTGGGAAAAGTACATTATTTAGAATCAACCTATATCCTGGTGAGTTACGATGTAGAGATAAATCCGTTACAGGATCCCCAACAAAATGTCTGTAATCCTCGGGGTCATGTCCGCCGAGAAATGTAAAAGTACCCTTTCCTATTCCTCCGTGTATATATTTCACCATATCATCATTTGGTACATCTCCTAAAATTACAACATGTTTTTTTAAAAAATTTCGGTTAAAACCTGTTGTTTGTCCCATAAATCCATTCACAACATTTACGTGATTTTGGGTAAGCATTGTTGGTACAGGATCCCATTTTGCAGAAAAATCAAACAATGCAAAATAATCTGCTTCAGCACCTTTGGCTACGGGCTTATGGCTTGGAGGAATATCAATCGTTGAATATTCATAAGTTAGTGGATTTGTATATAAATCATAATTTTCAAACGCAAAAGATTTTGAATAGTCTAATTTTTGACGATAGTTTGGATCTACAGGGCTTCCGTCATAAACGTTGTCAACTATATCAACATTTTCCGCTGCCAATGCAATATCATAAGAATCAGTCGCTGAGCACATTGCGAATAAAAACCCACCCTCTGAAACATACTCCTTTATTTTTCTAGCAATACTTTTTTTCATTTCGCTAACAGACTGGAAACCATATTTAAGAGCTCTTTTTTCAAAATCTAATTTTTGTTGTATATACCAGTTAGAATTGCGATAATTTTTGTAAAATTTTCCATATTGTCCGGTAAAATCTTCATGATGAAGATGGAGCCAATCATATTTTTTTAGAGAACCAGCAAATATTTCATCATCAAAAATCACATCATAGTCAATTTCTGCATAAGTTAAAGCCAGGGTAACGGCATCATCCCACGGCTGTTTGTCTGGAGGTGAATAAACTGCAATTTTTGCAGATTTTTCTAAAACTATAATATCCATATTATTTGCCTCAATAGAGATATAAATTTGACTCATTTGAGATGCTGTTATGGATTCAAATGAGACTCCTTTTATTATGCACTCTCGTGATATAAAATCATGATTATCTACTAAAAATGAACCACCACGATAATTTAATAGCCATTCAGTTTTTATACCTTTTTTAATTATTCCATGAACAACGCCATATGCTTTCAAATGATCTGTTTGAATAGCATCCATGGGTATTAAAAATTTTTGGCTGAATAGTGAAATATTAACAGTAATAATAAAAATAAATATGTTTTTATGCATTTAACTTGCCAATTCTCTTAATCTTAATCTTACGGTGTCATAATATATACTATCAGGATAATTATTTAAAAATTCTAAATATAAGTCTGCTGCCAATCTATAGTCTTTATTTATGTAATCTGCAATTTCACATTGTAAAATAAATGCAAGTTCTGAGTAAATGGTTTCACCATTTAATAAAACAGCCAGTTCAATTGCAGTTTGATATTCTTTTTGCATCAAATATAAATTTATAATTTGATATTGGACTAATTCATATAGAAGAGGACTATCTATATTGTTCATTTCTTCCAATAAATATATAGCTTCTTGCCTTTTATTTTGTTGAATTAAAAACTGAGCTTTCCCAAAATTTGAATATAATTTATTATCTTTTTCGAA
>MDTD01159890.1_pt1 | contig 11848 bp, 9 predicted proteins | sample 811221 | NCBI WGS metagenome assembly MDTD01 (sample SAMN05326646, study PRJNA326480) | marine metagenome | isolation source: seawater | place: Pacific Ocean: South West | collected 2011
TCATTAAACGATTGTTTAACTGCTGTAGTCTTTCATTTTGGATAATTAGTTTATTTTTCGGTTGTTGATTATTATTCCTGATTTCTAATTGGTCTAATGAATACCAGTTACTAACCAATTGATTTTTCATACTATTGATCAATGATTTTTCAGCTTTTAAAAATTGTGATGAGATATTATCGATTGATGGTGCTGCCAGTTCTGCAGCTGCAGAGGGTGTTGGAGCACGTAAATCAGCAACAAAATCAGCGATTGTGAAGTCCGTCTCATGCCCTACCCCTGAAATAATTGGGATAGATGATTTGAATATCGCTCTAGCAACATTCTCTTCATTAAAAGCCCACAAATCCTCTATTGTACCACCACCTCTGCCAATGATTATTAAGTCAACATCACTAAGTTTATTGAATAGCTCAATGGCTTCAGTTATTTCATTTGATGAACCAGTTCCTTGAACCTTGACTGACTTAAAAATAATGGATAGATATGGAGCTCTTCTAGCTAAAACATTTACCATATCTTTGAATACTGCACCAGAACTGGAAGTAACGATCCCAACTTTTTGAGGATATAAAGGTAATGAAAGCTTATGATCTTTATTAAACATACCTTCATCAAGCAGAGCCTTCTTTAAGGCTTCAAAGGATCTATACAAATCTCCATCACCCTTTGGAAGCATATTAGAAACAATAAGTTGTATTTGGCCACGCCTTTCATAAATAGTAACATTCCCAAATAATTTTACATTCAGCCCATCAACTGGCTTGAATGTTAGATGAGAATTGTTGCCTTTAAACATTACGCATCGCAACTCACTTCTATCGTCTTTTAGAGTAAAATACATATGCCCCGAACCATGATGATGAAAATTAGAAATTTCACCCTCTACCCAAATATCAGACAATTCACTCTCCAGAACTGTTCTTATACTATTATTTAGGTTAGAAACAGAATAGCATTTTTGTTGGAATTCAGACATAAATCAAATTATTTGATCTAGTGAAAGATTGAAAGCTTTATTAAATATTTATAAAAATTACTTCTTTTTCTTGTGTCGATTTGCACGCAAACGTTTCTTTCGTTTATGTGTGTTCATCTTTTTCTTTTTTCTTTTTTTCCCGCTTGGCATTTACTACCTATTTATTTATTGATTAAATCATTAACTCTAGAACGCATGAGTTTACTAGGTTTAAATGTAGGAACAAACCTTTCTGGTAAATAAACTGGTTCACCAGTTCCTGGGTTACGTGCTTTTTTTGGCATTCGATGCTTTATTCCAAAGGTACCAAAACCTCGTAATTCAACCTTTTCATTGTTAGCAAGTGAATCGATTATGGTACCCATGATACCATTCATGACGGTTTCAGTTTCTACTTTTGTTAAACCTGTTGCAACTGATACATAATCAACTATTTGTTGTTTTGTCATTTTTTTCTCTCCTGGCAAAATATGTTTATTATTGCTTAACCCAAATAACTAGTTTTTGACCTGTATGAATAAGATGCGAACCATACTTCATATTATTCCAGCGTCTAATTTTACTTGCACGGGTGCCGAAGGTTTCTGCTATCTGGCCAAGGGTATCACCCCGCTTAACCTTATAAATTCTTTTTGAGTACCCTTGAGGACCTCCACTATCATTATTCGCCCAGATTTTTCCACCTTTTAATGGCACATTAAGTTTTTGCCCTACTCGTACCTTATTTCTATTTCTGATTTTATTTACAGCAGCTAAATCATGGATCGAAACATTATACTTTTTTGAAATAGTCCATAAACTTTCGCCATAGCGAACTCGATGAACAACAAATTGAGGTGCAAATCTTTCCTCTTCAGGTATGGCTCTCCATGCATTTAAAAAGTTATTCTTGATACCTACAGGTAACTTTAACTCGTATCCATCCTCAGCCGGCGTAGCTGATTGTCTTAGTTCGGGATTATAATCTCTCAAAATATTTGGTTTCACGCCTGCAACTCTAGCAAGTACCGCTATATCAGAACTTTTTTCTAACTGAATAGTCTCAAATTTAAATGGTTTAACATTTTTAGGAATTTTAAACCCATAAGCCTCTGGAGTTCTAGCTATTATTGAAGCAGAGAGAAAATATGGAATATAGTTTCTGGTTTCTCTTGGCAAAGAGTGCATCTGCCAAAAATCATATGTTTGGTGCAATTTAGAAGCTCTTGCAACTCTTCCTGATCCACAATTATAAGCAGCTAATGCTAGGTACCAATTATCAAACTCTTTATACAAATCTTTTAAATACCTGCAGGCAGCATGCGTGGCTTTTACAGGATCTCTACGCTCATCTTTATACCAATCTCGATTTAAACCATAATTTTTTCCTGTACTGTATATAAATTGCCACATCCCCGATGCTTTTGCCTTGCTATATGCCTTTGGATTAAGTCCAGATTCAATCATAGCTAAATACATTAATTCCTCGGGCATTTCGTGTTCAGCTAAAATAGGTAAAATTAGACTACTGTACTTAGCATATCTATCAAGCCATATTTGAAATTGTTTTCGACCTTTAGTTTTAAAATAATTAATATATTGGTCAACTTGTTTCGTTCTCACTAAAGGAATATGCCCATCTCTATCTTCAACGACTATAAATTTTGTCTCACCCATCTCAATTTCAATTCCCTCTGTGATATCAGTCCAAATTTTTTCAGCCATAATAGGGGCATTGATATTTTGCACTGTTACTAACTTATAAGTATATAGGTCTGTGAAGGTTCGATTAAATCGATCAAACTCTTCCTTATCCTCTAAGCTCATACCTCCAATTTGATCAGCTTCCATCAATAATTCAAAAATCTTACTTAAAAGATAGGCAACCTCAAGTGTGTCTTTGTTAAAATCAGAAATCACAACCTCTGACATCAATAATTTGGCATCAGTAATTATTGCAGGAAGCCTATTTCTAGTTTCATCAATATTAATAATTGAATCACTATTTGAAATGAAAACAGAGGAACTTGGAAATACATTTGACACAGAAATTTTCTTGGCACCAAGTAAGATTACTGTGCTGAATATATATATAATTATTGCTTTAAATGTCTTATTCAAAGGGTTTTAATGAAACTCCGCTCATAAATATAACCTTTATAATTAAAATTATACAAGGTATTACATTTTATTTTTTTTAATAATTTTAGTAGTACTATACCCCGGCGTTAATGGAATTATTTCAACACTACCACCCCAATTGGAAATTTCCACATTGCCCACAATTTCATCCTTCTTATAATCACCGCCTTTAACCAAAACATCTGGTTTGATTTTTTGAATTATTTTCAGAGGTGTTTTTTCATCAAAAATATATACACTATCAACATACTTTAACTCAATTAATTTACTTTTGCGAATTGTCTCTTTTTCTATTGGTCTATTTTCACCTTTTAAATTTTTCACTGATTTATCAGAATTTAACCCAACAATTAATCGATCGCCTAATTTTGCAGCGGATGCTAAAAGGTCTAAATGTCCTTGATGAAGTAAATCAAAACAACCATTAGTAAACACAATTTTGTATCCTATAGACTTCCATTTTCTATAATCTTCTTTATTTTTATCCTTTTTTTCTTTCATAGTTTTTGATTATAGTTATCAGGTTTTTTTAGTAGAGCGTCCACTCTTGATCTAACATCTTTTGCAAGATCGGCTCTATTTTTACTTGAATACAAATTAGAAGGAATTGGTTTCCCAATGCGAATCTCAACTGAATTAGATTTTACATTCCATGAACCTTTTGGTAATAAATCATAGGTTCCAACGAAAGCCACAGGAACAATTGGAATATTGGTTTCTACACCTAGCAATAAACCACCTTTTTTAAATCGTTTTAGTGAGCCATCTGTTGTCCTCGTTCCTTCAGGGAATAGAAGAACAGATCTAGGGTTTTGGATAAGAGACAATTTTGAACGGTTAATAGATTCCAATGCTTTTTCACTTTTACCTCTATCAACAAAAATATGACCTGCTTTTGTCATTACCCAGCCAAGTATTATTATGGACTTTAACTCGATTTTAGCAACAGAAATCAACCAATACGGTAAACCCGCAAAGGCTAGTGGAATATCAAATCCAGAAGCATGATTTCCCGCAAAAATATAATTACCTTTTGGGTCAAGGTGTTTTAAACCAGTTACTTTATATTTTACCCCACAAAAAAATAAAATAAATCTCCCCCAATATCGTGCACAATACCCTAACGCCAAACCTTTATTTGATTCAAAAATAGAAATAAATATGCCAGGCAAACCAAAAACTGGAGTCCAAATTATTGCATTTAGCATAACCCAAAAAAATTTCAATTAAGCTCTTTTATTCCTAAAAATTCTGCAACATCATCTGGAAAAACTACATTACCATTTTTTGTTTGATATGTTTCAATTAAAGCTACCATAAGCCGTGGAGTTGCGAGTCCTGAACCATTTAATGTATGAACTAATTCGACTTTATTCGTTTCTGCTTTCCTGTATCTTATATTGCCTCTGCGAGCTTGGAATGATTCAAAATTGCTACAAGACGATACTTCCAACCATTTCTCCTCAGCAGGAGCCCAAATTTCAATATCATAACATTTGGCCGCAGAAAAACTTAAGTCGCCAGTACATAATTCAATTGTTCGGTAATGTAAACCCAATTTTTGCAAGATAGATTCAGCTTGAAGGGTTAATGTTTCTAGCTCCTCGTATGATGTTTCTTGTGAAGTAAATTTAACTAATTCAATTTTATTGAACTGGTGAACCCTCAATAGTCCTCTGGTATCTTTACCATATGAGCCTGATTCTCTTCTAAAACAAGGAGAATAGCCTACATAATTAATCGGCAGATTAGATTCTTCAATTATTTCATCTCGATGAATATTTGTTATTGGGACTTCAGCTGTAGGGGCAAGATATAGATTGTCGACTTCGGTATGATACATATCTTCCTGAAATTTTGGTAATTGTCCTGTAGTCTGCATTGATTTTTTAAGCATCAAAACAGGAGGAAAAATTTCCTTATATCCAAATACTTTTTCATGATGCTGTATCATCGAATTAATTAAAGCTCGTTCAAGCTTTGCACCACATCCAGTGTATAATGGAAAACCGCTTCCTGAGATTTTAGCACCCCTTTGAAAGTCAAATAAATTTAATTCTTCACCTAAATCTAAATGATTTTTGAGTTTGAAATCATAAGAGGGAGGTTTTCCCCACTTTCGAATTACAACATTATCTAATTCGTTTTCCCCTTGCGGAGAACTTTCATGAGGAGGATTTGGTATTTGATATAAAATTTCATTCAATTTTATTTTGATGACTTCTAAGTCTTTTTCTACTTTTTTTAATTTATCGCCTAATTCTCTAGTTTTTTTTATTGAAGAGTTTGCATCTTTTCCTGCTTTTTTTAATTGACCTATGGACTCAGATGCAGCGTTCCTACTTGCCCTCATATCGCTTGAGGCCGTTTTTAAATCTCTCAGCTTTTGATCAAGCATTAAAACTTTATTTAGATCAATATCATTATGTTTTAATGCTAATCGTTGTTTAATAGAATTGATGTTTTTACGTAGTTCTTTTACAGAAATCATTAATTTTGCCTTTTTTAACCAACCATAATTTATTTTCATAAATCATCCTTTACTAAAATTAAACTAAACCAATAATATTATAGAACTTGCCCGGGCCAATAATAATTTGGATTTTTTGGATAACAGGAATAAGTTTGATAACTTAAACAAGGAATACTATCGATATAAACTGCGCCCAGTTTTAAAAAATAAAGGCTATAAAATATTTCGTCAGAAGAATGCATAGATATTCCTTGTCTCTTGTCGTTATCTCGGCGAATCTCGATTCAAAATATGAAAAATATTACAAAATTATTAATTGTTATTATAAAATTACAATTTCTTGCTCAAGGGCAAAATCTTGATTTAAATAACCTCAGAATTGCACAAAGACAAGCATCAAGATTAAATAATTCAAAACCTTCAATTTCGAAGGTAAACAAGGATACTGAACAATTTATTGTTGATATGTCTGTTAACCCAGAAAAATATTTTGTTGGCCCGGGCGATCAATTTCATATAAATATTATATCTAGTAATGAAACATTTGACCATAATCTAATAATTTCACCTACCGGAAAACTTTTAATTCCATCAGTTGGTATCATAAATTGTAACGGATTATCTTTAAGCCAGTTAATAAAAGAAATTAATACCGCAATTAAATCATGGAATAAAAATGTAAAAATTAACATAGCGCTTGATGGGATTCGCCAATTTAGAGTTTTAGTAACTGGACAGTTTATAAACGCTGGTTATTTTATTGTAACTCCAATGACACGTGTTTCAGATCTTTATTCTCAAATTGTTTCAGATTATAACCAAAAAAAGAAAGATACTTTTAAAGAAAAAAGTGAAGCATCTTATTCAGAAACTTTTGGAATGAGATCAAGAATAGCTGTTGATGACTTTTATGAAAGAAAATTAGGGTTATCAGATGTTTTGGAAAATGAGATTGAACTTCTATCCAAAAGAAACATAAAAATACTACGTGGCAATGACACAATTTATTGCGATCTAGAAAAGTTTAAGGTTAACGGAAATACTAATTTCAACCCCTATTTACATCAAGAGGATATTGTACACATACCGTACAAAGAAAATTTTGTAACTATAAAAGGTGGTGTTCAAAAGCCTGGTAAATATGAATATAAAAATATTGATTTTGTTATTGATGCAATTATTATAGCAGGTGGCTTAAATAACACCAAGTATATCAAAAATATTACAATAGCCAGATCTAAGTCAGATCAAACAATATCAGTTAATCCCTATATAACAAAAAATTCAGAAATATTTTCTTTAACGATAGATGAGGCAAAAATTTCAAAATTATTTCCTAATGATCATATCATGGTTCCATATTATCACAATGAAAACCCACATGATATTGTGGAAATAATTGGCGAGGTCAAATACCCAGGCCATTATCCAATAGAATCAGGAAAAACCTCAATAATCGATCTAATAAATAATGCTGGGGGATTCTTGCCATATGCTGATTCTTCAAAAGTATATCTAAATAATTCAGCAATTGCTAAAATCCCGGATCGTGAGCTAGAGCGGATTCTTTTAATTGAAGAAGTAAATAGATCTAATGAGGAGAAAGCTTATGTAAAAGCTAGGCTACGAACCCAAAAGGGAGCTTTAGAAGTATCATTGAACTATCCTCATATTAATAATGAGCTCCTGAATCATGGTGATATAATTTATATCCCTAGATATTTTCCATATATTGAGGTAATTGGTGCAGTTAATTCCCCGGGAAGATACCCTTACAATGAAAATTATACCGCTAAAGATTACTTGAAACTGGCTGGTGGCACATCTAAGAATGCTGGTAGAAAGAAATTTCTCGTAAAATCAACCACCGGCCAAAGGATAAAGCTAAAAAATTACCAGAATTTAGAAAATGGTGACATCATTTTCGTTCCAGAATTATTAGAATTTAATGAATGGTATGTTGCTAAAGAGACAGTAGCAGGGGTGTATCAATTAATTTTAGTTTTATTTTATATACAGAGTATTATCATACGGAATTAGGATATGAAATTAACCCCTCACGAACAAAAAATTTTAAAAATAATACAAGACAATCCAACTATTGTTAGTAACCCTAACAAACGAAAAATCGTAGCAAAAAAATATAAATTAACTGAGAAGACACTAAGAAATAGGATTGCTGAATTAAAAAAACGAGGACTTCTAAAATCTGAGAATAGTAAAACAGAAAAAAAGAAAATACCTTTGATTACAGAAAATGATGAAATCAATCTTGCAGCAATTTGGGAGATAATTACAAAAAGAAAAAAATTAATAATACAATTTTCAATTCTTTTTACAATAATTGGGCTCATATATTCCTTAGTCGCAACAATTTATTTTGAATCTAAAATCTCATTATACCCAGCTGGAGAACTAAGTCAAGGGGCTGGAATTTTAGGCGATTATCAAGGATTAGCTAAATCTTTTGGCCTTGGCGGATTGGGGAGTGCTCCCACCTATAATATCCCTGATATAATTAAAAGTCGTCGTTTAAAAAAAGATATTGCTCAAAAAATTTGGAAAAGTTTAAAGTACCCTGAAGGCTCAAATTTAATCATCTATTGGGAATTAGATAAACCACCTTTATTTAACCCTTTGAGTTTCATCAGAAAATCACTACCAACTGGTGGTTTTTCAGCAAACAAACTTGATAAAGAATTGCAGGAAGCTATTCTAGAACTGGATGAATTAATTAATGTAAGGGAAGAAATTTCAGGATTAATAACTGTCACGGTTCTCATGGAAGATCCTAATCTAGCTTCTGATATTGCTAATTACATTGCTGAGTATGTCAAAAACTTTATTTCGTTTGAACAAAAAAGAGAGGCAACTCGAAATAGAATGTTTGTGGAAAAACAAATGGAAGACTCTAAAATTCAAACTGAAAAATCAGAAGATACGTTAACTGAATTTCAAAAAGCCCACCCCTTAAGATTAGATACGCCATCATTACAAATGATGAGAGATAGGCTTGAGAGTACTATTGAAGAAAATCGAGCTGTTTACATTACCCTTAGACAGCAATTTGAAATTGCTAAAATAGATGAAGCTAAAGAAAAATTACTAATCAATATACTAGATACTGCTGAACCAGCTGTGAAAAAAGCAAAGCCAAAACGTACATTGATAGTCCTTCTTTCACTTTTAGCCGGTTTTATTCTGGCAATTCCTCTAGCAATTATCATTGACAGACGCAAAAATTAGAAGAACCTTCCGCTTATTCAAGAATCGTGTTGTAAAAAATTCACTTTATACAGGTTTAGCCCTGTCATTTATAGGAATTGTACCATTTATATTTAATTTTCTTGTTGCGCGTACCTTTGGCAAAGAGGTTCTTGGCTCCATTAACATATTGTTAAGCTTTTCTCTGATAATTACAACCTTTGTAACAAATTTCTTCGGTACATCAGCTAACAAATTCTTAGCTGAATTCAGGGGGCGAAAAAGTTTTAAACATTTTATATTTACTTTCAAGATAATGATTTACGGGTCATTAATTATTTTATCACTTGTATCATTAACTTTAATTGCAAATTGGAAATTTTTCTCTACCGCGTTTTCAATATCACATGACTCACTATTTCCTATAATTGCATTTATCTTTCTAAGATCATTCTATATTTTAATTCGTCGAGCTTTCTATGGTATGGATATAGTGCAACCCTACGCTATCAATGAAATAATCTGCGATATTTTTATGATCCTTGGAATCAGTTATATATGTCATACCAAACAACCAAAATTTTTAATTCATAGTTATTTGATTAGCTATTTAATATTTATAACTCTAAGTACTTTTACAATCAAAAATAAATTCAATCAGATTACATCAAACCTTTCTAATTCAACCCATTTTTCACAATTTAATATCTTGAAAAGTTTCTCTAAATACGGATTCGTAAGTATGATTGGCACAGTAGCAAGTACTGGAACAGGTTACCTCTCTATTATTTTTACAGGTATTTTTCTTAATAATGAAGATGCTGGATTATATAGCTCTGTAATAACAATTGTGAGCATTCTGACCTTCATTCCAAAATTGTTTACTCAAGTATTTCTCCCTGAATTTTCAAAATTATTTGGTGAAGGAAATAAACAAAAAATTACAAGAATTATAAAAAGATCATTCTGGGTAATGCTACTCATTGCAATAGTTGTGTGTTCAGTACTCTATTATTTTGCAGGCAATATTTTATCAATCTTCGGAGATAGCTTTGTCAAAGCTGATATAATTTTAAAAATTATTATTCCAAGTATTTTTGTTAGAATAATTTCTATTCCTTTTGTTTCCTTCCTCTCTGGCACAAAATATATTATTTTTCCCAACATTGGAGGTCTCTTAATTTTATTTATATCGTTAGCTTCTTGGTTATTGCTTGTCCCTGATTTACAATTAATTGGAATTGCAGTTGGATATACAATTGGAATTATTGTTGGAATCTCTTATCAAATATTTATGGCTATTTTAAAAATACGTATTTTTTAGAAACTATTATATCATGATAAAATTAAGACTGATAGTAAAATACTATATGTTATCTTTCCTTCTGATAGATGCCCTGAGTGGTTTTATACGTGTTTACCTAGGAATAACAAATCCAATTTTTAATGTTGGTTATTGGATTCGAGGACCAATTTTAATTATGTTTATTTTTTATTATTTAATGAAAGTGATAAAAAAAGATTTGTATTTTGATGAAATTTTAAGTTTGGTAATGTTTATATTTTTTATTTTAAACACTTTTTTTTACTACCTTGACTATCCCTCAATAACTATGTTTTTAGAGAATATCACATATATATTGAGATTTCAGTTTCTTTTATTTTTGTTTGTGTTTTTAAAAAATAGAATGGAAATAAGTCTAATATTTACAAAAAAAGTAATATACATAAATTTTTCTTTTTTTGTAGTGAGCTTAAGCCTTGGATATCTATTTGGTTTTGGTTTAGAGTCTTACAGATTTGAAGGCACTTCAAAAGGAATGTTTCAAGGTGGTAATCCCGTTTCTATCCTTAATCTAATTTTTTTTACATATTTTTTACTAGATGGAACTTTACGGAGGCAAATTATACCAGTCAGCCTTACGTTATTAAACGCATTCATTATTGCTTCAAAAAGTATCTTTGGCTTCATTATTCCAATTTTTTTTGCATTGAAAAGGCGTGCTTTAAGCATAAATAAAATTATTGCTTATAATATTTTCACTATCATTTTTATCTTTAGTATTTCTTTATTAATTGATAAATCTATTGAAATGTATGAGTCTAGATTTGGTCTCAATATCAATAAATCAATCGCTGCTGCAGAAAAAGTTGGTGGATTATATAAAAATCAAACATTAAACAAAATTACTTCACTTAATTTTAGAAGATATGCGTCTTTGAATATTCAAATGAATGAATCATTTTCAAATGCTAAAATATTTTTCTTAGGAACTAGTTTTGCAGGACAAAATTTATTTTGGAAACAAAGAGGGGAATTTTGGTTTACTAATGCTTCAATGGACTTCTTTGACTTTTTCTTTAAGTATGGTTTAATAGGTACAATTATTTTAATGCTTCTTTTAACAAGAAAGACCATAGAAGCATTGTATCAATCTAGTCTGAGAAATAATATTGCGATTATTTTATTTTTTACTTATAGCTTTTTTGGAGGTCATGTTATCGATTCCGTTACATCAGGCTCTTTGTTTTACTATCTACTAGCAACAATGAAGTCATGAGATGAAAGTACTTATCGTCGTAAGTGGTAATAGTGGAGGAATTAGTCCATTTGTGAAAGAACAGGTAGATAGTCTAATTGAGTTAGGTATCTCCTTTGACTACTTTTTTATTAAAGGGAAAGGTACATTAGGATATTTAAAAAATTTTTCCTACTTAAGTTATACCATAAAGAATATTAATTATGACCTTGTACACGCGCATTATGGATTATCAGGTTTATTAGCAACCATACAAGTTAGAGTTCCAGTCCTGATTACATTTCACGGTAGTGATATTAATTTAAGAAAAAATTATATTTTTAGTCGATTAGCTGCAAATTTATCTACCAATAATATTTTTGTTCATCCAAATTTGCCAAAAAAGTTAAAGTTATTTTCAAAAAACTTAAATATCATTCCCTGTGGTGTTGACACAAAAACATTCAAACCCATGCCAATGAATACTGCCAGAAGATTACTTGGATTCGATACTAATTCAAGATACATATTATTCTCATCAGCTTTTGATAA
>MDTD01195396.1_pt1 | contig 11847 bp, 13 predicted proteins | sample 811221 | NCBI WGS metagenome assembly MDTD01 (sample SAMN05326646, study PRJNA326480) | marine metagenome | isolation source: seawater | place: Pacific Ocean: South West | collected 2011
ATACCCATGGATAATTTATTTAACTTTTTAATTTTTTGAGAAATTTTCTCTATCTGAGATTGATTAAGCCTTACTCTAATATCTATCTTTTTTAAGGAAGTTTTGAGTCTATTTAAATGGAGTTTCAAATCTACAAATTTATCATTATAAATTGCTATAACTTCGTACACTCCATCTGAAAATTGAAAACCCCTATCTGTAATACTTATGTTGGATTTGTTTAAAGGCTTATATTTTCCATTGATATAACAAGTTGTCATTTTGATCTCTATTTGATTATACTAATATCATGAATCTTAAAAGACGAGATTTTATTAAAAAATTTTCTAGTTGTTGTTGCGCTCCCCTTCTGTTACCTGCTTGCACAGAAGTGACTATCACTAATAGAAAACAATTATCCTTTGTTTCGGAGGAAAAAATAAACAAACAGGCATTAGAAGCTTATGAAGTAATCAAACAAAAAGAAAAAATTATTACTAAGGGATCGGAATATATGGCTCTCAATGAGGTAGGAAAAAGAGTAACCGATTCTGTTGAGCTTTATTTTCAAAAAATGGGAGAGTCTGATCGATTAAATGGCTACAATTGGGAGTATATTTTAATTGATGACAAAGAAACACTAAATGCTTGGTGCATGCCAGGGGGAAAAATAGCTTTTTATACAGGTATTTTAGATATTACAGCAAATAAAGATGGTTTAGCGTCCGTAATGTGTCATGAAATAGCTCACGCAGTAGCAAGGCATAGCCTAGAAAGAGCTAGCCAATCATTAGCAATCAATGTTGGTGCCACTATTCTTGACATAGCTTTAGAAGGAGCTCTTTCTAGATCCTCTGCCGATGATTATTTAGTTAGTTTGGGCCTAACATTGCCTTTTAATAGACTTCAGGAGTCTGAAGCAGATTATTTGGGCTTAGCATTTATGACTATGGCTAATTACGATAATTTAGAGTCCTATAAAATATGGGAAAGAATGCAAAATGCCCAAAAAAGTAACCCTCCTGAGTTCATGTCCACTCACCCCTCACCTAAAAATAGAATACAAAAATTAAAAAACTGGATACCTGAGGTAAACGCTAGATTTGGTTGATATCATAGAGAGATATTTTGTCATATTCCATTTTTAGTAAAAATAACTAGATTCTACTTATGACTAAAGTAGTTAAACTTAAAAAAGACTCTCATAATAAAGACAGTGAAATCAAACAGTTAAACACAAAACTTAATAGAATGGAGAAAAAAATAGACATTCTTTATGAAAGACTTGATGGTCATATCGTTAAAATTGATAAAGTTTATGCTCGTTTAGAAGAACATTTCTCTGGTATTGAAAAACTTTTATCATTCTTTAAGTTCAAGAAATAATATTTATATTCTTTCATAATTAAGACCTAATATAGCCGCTATCTCATCTTTTGGATTAATATAGTCATTTTCTAACCAAGGACCTTTTCCGCTAAACCAATCTCTAGCATGAATGCCATTAGAGGTCATTTGAGGACACCTAGTGTGAACATCACCAGCTAGATTAGCTGGAGAAGGCAATGTTAATATTGAAAAATAATATTGGTTATTAATTATTTGATAGACACCTAAGAAATAACTAACTGGGTTATCTTCAAAAAAGATTTTATATTTGAGTTTATTTTCACCTTCTTTTTTCCATTCATAATAATGGTTAAAAGGAATAAGACATTTTTGTGATTCTAGTAAATTTTTAGAAAATTTTTTTTCTTTTACTGTTTCTGACCTCAGATTGAAAAGAGTCTTTCCTTGAGGGAGCCAATCAAAAATTAATCCCCATTTAGCCAATAAAAATACGTATTTATTATTTTTTCTAATTATTATTGGGGCATTTGATGATGGAGAGATATCATCATTGTTATATTGAAAAATACTGGAAAATTTTTTAACATTTTCAGTTTTAAAACAATGATGATTATCTTTAAGATTTAAAGAGTATCTTCCACACACTTTAAATTTTTCTAAAATTTAAATAATTAGAAATATCAAAATCTTTATAACTAGCTCTTAAATTAAGAAAATTAAAATAACTGTCTCTTATTTTTGTACCAATTGAGGTATCAGCATAATTATCTAGAATACCTGTAACATTTTTTTTAGCTTCAATTACTATATCTTGTGGCAATTTTCTAAAATTTACATTGAGTGATTTTAATTTTTTAATTGCAGCAGCTTCTTTAAACATAAAATCAGAAAGCATTTCTTGGTTCTCAGACTGACATGCATATTTAATAATACTTTTAGTGCCATTATCAAAAGAATTCCATTTATCTAAATTCATACCAAGTGAAATAGAAACTGTAGGCTTCTTAAAATCAGGGTAGTAACAATATTTAGCTACTTTATAAAAACCAAATGCAAGGTCCATGACCGGATTTGACCAGTCAGCAGCATCAATAGCCCCACTTGATAAAGCTTGAAGGATTTCTCCACCAGGAATATTAACAGGAGTAGCGCCCATAGTTTTTAACAAATCACCGCCCATGCCAGGACTTCTAATTTTAATCTTTGAAATATCATCAACATTATTTACTTCATCTTTAAACCATCCAAATAAAGTTGACCCTGTATTACCTACAACGAAATGTTTTAAATTATAATCAGATCCTAACTCATCCCAAAGAACTTGTCCCTCACCTTGATATATCCAAGAATTAAACTCTTCTGCGGTCATTCCAAAAGGAACAGCTGCAAAGAAAGGATAGGCTTTGTTTTTACCTCCCCAATAAAATTCCGCAGAATGATATAAATCAGCTGTTCCAGACGAAACAGCATCGAATACTCCAAAAGGAGGTACTAGTTCACCAGCTGAATAAACATTCACTTTAATTTTGTTATAAGAAAGATTTTCTATTTTTTTTGCTAATCTGTTAGCCCCTAAACCAATACCTGGAAAATTTTCAGGCCATGATGTAACCAAATTCAAATCTGTCGTAGTGTTAGCATGTACATTAAAACTAGAAATTGAAGCAGCACCTATAACTGGAATTGAAGCCTTTTTAAGAAAACTTCTTCTATTTATTTTATTCTTTTTCATAATCAAATTATTATATTATCTATCATAAATGAAATTAGAAGCCAAAAATCTATTAGACGCACTAAATGACAAAGGTATTAATTTTAAGCTATTTGAGCATGAGGCTTTTTTTACGGTGGAAGAGTCAAGTAAATTAAAAAATAACTTAAATATGCAGGGCGCACATACTAAAAATTTATTTCTGAGAGATAAAAAAAGAAATTTTTTTTTATTATCTTGTTTAGACAATCAAGAAATTGATTTAAAAGAAATTAAAAATGTTATTTCTTGCCAGGGTAATTTGTCTTTTGGAAGTCATGAATATCTTTATGATAAATTGGGTGTTAGGCCAGGATCAGTAAGTCCTTATGCACTAATCAATGATACAGAAAACCTAGTAACTTTTTATCTAGATAAAAATATTATTGAATTTGATTTATGTAATTTTCATCCATTAGACAATACAAAAACGATACAAGTTAAAACTGAAGATTTTTTAAATTTCATTAAGACAATAAGCAATATTCAGTTAATAGATTTAAAAAATAAAGTGATAAAAAGTATTTAGTCTCTGAAGTTTTGATATTGAAGTGGAATTCCAATATCGCTATTTTTTAATAGATCAATCATGGATTGAAGATCATCTCTCTTCTTTCCAGTAATACGAACCTCATCTCCGTTAATAGAAGCTTGAACTTTCATTTTTGATGATTTTACTAAAGTTGTTATCTTTTTTGCATCATCTTTGGAAATGCCATTTAGTATATCTACAAACTGTCTTACCCTATTTCCCGATGCGGTTTCAGTTGATTTAACATGGATGAACTTAGGATCGACTTTTCTTCTGACTATATTGTTTTTTAAAATATCATTAAATTGATTAAGTTTTGTATTATCAGTTGTTTCTATAGTTATTGAATAATCTGATCTTTCAATTGTTGAACTTGTGTTTTTGAAATCAAAACGATTATCAACTTCTCTTTTAGTATTATTAATGGCATTATCAATTTCCTGCAAATCTGGTGAAGAAACAACATCAAAAGACGGCATATATGAACAATACAATATTTTTATTCATAGCAACACTATTATGTTGGGGGCCTACCTGGTATGTAATTAAATTTCAATTAGGTGAAGTTGACCCTATGGTCTCAGTCTTTTATCGATTTTTTATGGCTTCTGTTTTTTTGATTATTTTTTGTTTAGTAAAAAATATATCTTTGAAATTCAAATTAAAAGAACATTTTTACATAGCTTTATTAGGAATTTTGCTTTTTAATATTAATTACGTAATTTTTTATTTATCAACTCAATATCTAATAAGTGGATTTGTAGCGTTGTGTTTTTCTTCTATCTTATTTATGAATGTGATAAATAATATAATTTTTCATAGAAGCTTCCCAAGTATTATGACAATTATAGGCGGTACTATTGGTACTTTAGGTCTAATCATAATATTTTTAGATGAATTAATAAATTTTACATTTTCTAATAAAATTAGTTATGGAATTTTTTTGGGCATTATAGCAACTTATTTTGCCTCTCTAGGAAATCTAGTATCTGCTTATACCTCACGTATCAAGCTTGCTGTAGTACCAGTTACTGGTTATGGAATGTTATATGGGTCTATAAGTCTTTTGATATATCTTATGATCATAAAAACTCCCTTGAACTATGATTTTTCGATTTCCTATAATATCTCTCTTATCTACTTATCACTATTTGGGAGTGTATTCGGATTTACCCTTTATCTATCTCTAATTAAAAAGATTGGAGCTAATGATGCTGCCTATGTTGCAATAATAATGCCCTTGATAGCATTACTAGTTTCATCCATATTTGAGTCTTTGGCATGGAATATTAACTTAATTATTGGATCAATATTAATAGTGATTGGTAACTTTTTAATTTTAAGAAAAAGTTAAAAATTTATTAACTTTTTATTATAAAGAATAAAAAAAATACAAATTAAAAATAAAAAAGTAATTGGAAGATAAACAAATTGAACCCCTAAAGCACTAGCTGTATAGCCTAATATTGGTGGAGCTATGGTGAAATTACCATAGACAGCTAAAGTTATAATTGTGATTCCAACAGTGTGATTAATAGATTTTATCTTTGAGACCAGCGTATAACAAATTGGCACAATAGAGGAAACACCAAATCCTGCGATTATAAATCCAAGAATTGAAATATAAATTTCTGTGCTTATTAATATTAATAAGGAACCAAATAAGGATAATATTATTGAAATTAATAAGAAGTTATAAATTCCAAATATAGATTTTAGCCTATCACCAATTAACCTTCCTAATACCATTGAACCATTAAATGCTATTGCTGCTAATCCTATATTAAAACCCTGAGAGGACATATAATCCCTCATATATAATGCACCCCAAGAGTCGGTACCGCCCTCTAAAAATACTCCAGTTGTAGAAAATAAAACAAGAATAAATATAATTTTAGGCCACTTAAAAATAATAGCAAAAAAAGATTGTTTTGAGGAGTCGACATTTTTAAAGGTCAAACTACTGAAATAAATTAAAGGAAAAAGAAAAATTATATATGTCAAGGAATTGATGAATAGACTTATATCTAACTCTAAAAATAAACTTGTAACTAAGGACCCACCAAGTAAACCTATGCTCCAATAAGCATGGATACCTGACATTATTGGTTTATCATATTTTTTTTCTAAAGATGTAGCTTGAAGATTTAGCACTATTTCAATTACTCCGTAAGATGATCCAAATATAAAAGAAAGAATTGCCATTTGATAAAATGATGAAACAAAAGGTATTACTAACCATAGAAAAGAAATCGAGAAACCTGTTGCTATGCCAATAAATTTCGATGAAAATCTCTGTATAACTTTTGGAGCAACAATCATGGTTAAGACTGATCCAATTGAAAAAACAACAAATAAATAACTCATTCCCTGATAATCAGTAGCTATCTGATCTTTGATGTCGGGAATTCTAACTGTCCATAATCCTACAAAAAAAGAAATAGAGAAAAATAAAGCCTTGCAGGCATGAATATCATTATTATCTGTTCTCAATTTAAAAAAATTAAATTAATTACCAACCACCGTCATCTAATTTAATTTTATCAGAGACGTGATTACCTTTTTTAGAAACAACAGCTTTCCATATACCATTACCTGATACTATTAAATTATCATTTGAAAAAACCTGACATTTGACAAATGAAAGAGTATTTGTTTTTTTTTCTATAATCGGCTGTCCAACTAATTCATCACCTAAAGAGGCTGAATGTATAAAGTGTGTTGACATAGATATAGTGACACAAGGAGTGTTATTAAAACTTTTAAAGGCAGCATTACCCATAACATTATCTAAAAATGACATAAGAAATCCACCATGAGCAAAGTTACCTGAATTTAAATGAGATTTATCAACTTTCATTCTAAAATAATCTTTATTGTCTTTATTTTGTGTTTCAAGGGTGCCAAGTAATTGAGAATATCGAGATTTTGAAATTGACTTCCAAGACATATATGACTTTATAGAGCAATCTTACAAAAAATAAATGGTTTATGATCTAATTGTAATTGGTGCTGGTTCTGGAGGAGTTCGTGCTGCAAGAATAGCTAGTGTTCACGGTGCAAAAGTTGCTGTAATTGAAAATGATAAGTTTGGTGGTACTTGTGTTAATGTAGGTTGTGTACCGAAAAAACTTTTCTACTATCTCTCACAATTTTCAAAAGATATAGAAAATTATAAATCCTATGGGTGGAATATTAACTCAGCAAAACTTAATTGGGGTCAATTCATAAAAAAGAAAGATATTGAAATTAAGAGATTAAATAATGTCTATGAAGATATTTTATTAAAAAGTAAAATTAAAATTATTAAAGGCAAAGCTGTATTTAAAGACTCTAAAAGTATTAAAGTAGGCAGTAAAATTTTAAAAGCTAAATTTTTTATAATAGCAACAGGAGGATATCCTAAAAAAAGTGAAGTCAAAATTGGTAATAGTTATATTCATAACAGTGATGATATATTCAAATTAAAAAAGCTACCTGCTCGAATGATAATTGAGGGAGGTGGTTATATAGCTATTGAATTTGCATATATCTTTTCAAATTTAGGTGTAAAAGTAGATTTAGTTTATAGAGGCAATAAAATCCTAAAAAATTTTGATCAAGATATAGTTAATTTTTTAATTGATAATACTTCTAAATATAAGATTAAATTTCATTTAAACTCTAAAATTATTGAAGCCAGGAAGAATAAGAGAGAATTAATTGTTAAATTGTCGAATAAAAAGATATTAAAATCAGATTATATCTTATCTGCTATCGGTAGAATAGCTAATACTAAAGGTTTGAATTTAGAAAATACAAAGGCACAAATGAACAAAAATCATTCATTGAAAGTAAATAGACATTTTCAAACAAATGATAAAAACATATATGCTATTGGTGATGTGATTGATTATGTAAATCTGACTCCAGTTGCAATTAGACAAGGACACTTTATAGCTGATAAAATATTTAATAATATAAAAACGATTGAGTATGACTTTACCAATATTCCCACCGCAGTCTTTACCTCACCTCAAATTGGTTCAGTTGGACTTACACTAGAAATGGCAAAAAAAAATAAAATAGATGCCTATGAATTAACTACTAACTTTAAGTCAATGAAAAAAACATTTTTAGATAAAAAAAAAGACAGTTTTTATAAAATTGTTGTAAGTAAAAAAGATAAATCCCTACTAGGTTTTCACATAGTTTCTGATGATGCAGCTGAGTTAATTCAACTTCTGGCAGTGAATATTATTGCTAAAAATACCCTAGATGATTTAAGAAAAACGGTAGCTGTTCACCCAACATCCTCTGAGGAAATTATAACAATTTAATGAATAATAGAGCTTTTAGAGTAGATGATAATTCTGTAAATAGCTATATCCCAAGCTATTCAGGAACCAATGGTTCAATAGCTACGCATTCTAACTTATCTGCTACAACGGCCTATTCTATTTTAAATAATGATAAGGGTAATGCCTTTGATGCTGCTGCAGGGGCTATGCTTGTAGAAAGTTTAGTTAATCCACAAATGTTTGGTATGGGAGGTGAAGGTGTGATGATATTAAAACCCTCTACATCTAAAAATCCAATTGTATTAAACGGCAATACAAAATCCCCTATTGATTTTAATTTTTTGAAATTAGTGACTAAAGGTTATAAAGAAGTTCCTGATCAGGGTATACTTTGTGCTGGAATACCTTCAGCTTTTTCATCAATATTTAGATTATTACAAAATTATGGAAGACTTGAATTTAGATTAATAGCTCAGTATGCATTGGAGTATGCAAAAGAGGGTTTCCCAATACACAGTGGAATAGTCAATCAAAAGAAATTCGGATTAAAAGATCTAAAGGAGACATTTCTCAATGATTGGAAGAACTCTAAAAACTTATATTTAAAAAAAGATTTAATACCAAAAGTAGGATCTTTATTTAAAAATAAGCCTTTTGCTGAACTTTTAGATTACTTAATAAATTATGAAAAAAAATTAATAGGAAATAGAAAAACAAATTTTAATAAACTGCATGATGCTTTTTATAAAGGAGATATTGCTAAGACTATTATTAAACACTCAAAAAGTAGAGATGGCTTACTTCAAAGAGAAGATCTGAATAATTTTAATGTTAATTTTGAGAAAACAATCTCTGAAAAATTTGGAGACTATGAAATTCATAAAACAGATATATGGGGACAAGGATTGACGACTCTATCTATGATGAAATTATCTTCAAAACTTAAACTTAAATCACTTAATAAAGAAGAAGAAATACATAAATTTATTGAAATTTTGAAATTATCTTTTGCTGATAGAGAAATGTATTTTACTGGTAAAAAAAATCCCATAGTAAAAGCTAATCATTTGCTTAGTGATAAATATTTATCTAAAAGACTAAAAATAATTTCAAATAAAGTGATTGAAGATATCATCCCTGGTGATCCAATAAATAATAAGCATTTTCTACCAGTTGAAGGCGACATAAAACCATGGGGTGCAGGTACTGTCCATATCAGCATAATTGACAAGGATAATAATGCTATTTCATGTACGCCTAGCGGTGGTTGGATTAGGTCAAACGAAGTCATTAAAGAATTAGGCTTCCCTCTTGGTAATAGACTGATGACATTTTATCTTTCAAAACCTGGACATGTAAATTTCATTGCACCAGAACAACAACCCAGAACAACCCTTAGCCCTACCCTGGTAATCAATAAAAAAGAAAATGAAATATTATCATGTGGAACTATGGGTGGAGATGCACAAGATCAGTGGCAAACACAATTTCTTATCAATTATATTTTTGGAAAAAAACCTATAGATATTTCTCTAAATGAACCCAGAGTTTCTTCGGAACATCTACCTGCTTTTTTCCACCCTCATGACCCTCATTTTAAGCAATTATTATTAGAGGATCGACTATCACCTCTTATTAAGAAATTAAGAAAAAGAGGACATAGGGCCATCAGAGTTACTGATTGGAGTGAGGGATTCATTTTGTGTGCACGTAAAAGAGGTAAAATTTATGATGCATATGCAGACATAAGAAGTTATAAAAGTCAAATATTTCAAGCACAAGCTATAGCATGGTAAAAAAAAATAACGATCTTCAAGACATTGTCGATGTTGTAAAAAAATTACGTCACCCAAAAAAAGGTTGTCCATGGGATGTTAAACAAACATCTAAATCTTTAGCCAAATATACTTTAGAAGAGGCGTATGAAGTAGTTGATGCAATTGAAAATGGAGATTATCGAGAATTAGAAGATGAGTTAGGAGATTTGTTATTACAAGTTATTTATCACTCTGTTATTGCCGAAGAAAAAAAGAAATTTAATATCAAAAAAGTAATAAGTAAGAGCATTCAAAAGATGATGTCTCGTCATCCTCACGTTTTTTTAAAAAATGAAACAATAAAATCTATAGAGGATGTAAATGAATATTGGGAATATAAAAAGAAATTAGAACGTAAAAAGAAAGGCGTTAATTCTATTCTAGATGGAGTTAGCTTGAGCCTTCCAGCAGTAACAAGATCTCTTAAATTACAAAAGAGAGCAGCAAAAGAGGGCTTTGATTGGAATAACGTAAAGGATACTATGAAAAAAGTTGAGGAAGAAACAATAGAGCTTTCTAAAGAAATAAAAAAAAATGATATAAATAAAATTAAAGAAGAATTGGGAGATTTAATCTTTTCTTGTATTAATTTATCAAGAAAATTAGAACTTGATACAGAAAGCTTAATAAGAGACTCTAATAGGAAATTTGAAAAACGTTTCAAAAAAATGGAAAAAAGTATGAACAAAAAGAAATTAGTGTGGAATTTAAACAATCTGGAGAAAGAATGGCAAAAATCAAAATAATAATTTTTTTATTATTGGTAATCTTTTCTATTCACAAAGCTAATGGTTATGAGATCTTTGATTTAATAAATATTCTTATTGAGAAAAACAAAAACAACTCCTCATTTAAATATGATGATTTAATTGATGAATTAAATCATAAAAATGCTGGTACTATTTATACCCCTCAAATTGACTACTCTTTTGACTATACTAATAACAGGTCCTCAACTTCATCAACATCTACTATAAACTCAAACACCAGCACAATTAGCGCTACTGTGAATTTATATAATGGCGGCTTTAGCCAATTAAATCTCATACATTCAAAAATGCGCAATCAAGCATTTGATTATTTACGTGAATATCAAAAGGAACTTTTGATTAAGGAATTAATTAATGGTTATAATAATCTCCAAGGGCTTATTTTAAAAAAATCTAATCAAAATAATAATATTAATTTTTTTGAAAAAAAAGTGGAAGAAGCTGAAATTTTATTTAAAGCAAACCGTATTACAAAAACAGACTTGTTGGATTTTCAAAATGAATTAATACAAGCTGAATCATTGTTACTGGATTATGACAGGCAAATAGATAATCTTATGTTACAATTGAATAAATTACTTGATTTAGAATTACTTGACGAAGATGTCGATTTTACATTCAGCATAAACATACCAGATGACATTATAGAAAAGAAGAATTTATCTGAATTAATGAATTCATCTTATGGAAATTATTTAAATTACTTAGAAAAAACATATCAACCTGAATTAGAAATGGGGAAGAAAGACATTAGACCCTCCCTTGATCTATCTTATTCTTTGTCAGAGTCAGATAAATTTTCTAGTACTATAGATCACAGAAGAAGTTCCAACTTATCATTAACTTTATCTATTCCCATTTATGATGGTTATAAAGATGAAAATAATTTTGATATCGACAAATATGAATATCAAAAAAGACTAATTGAACATAAAGATCTAAAAAAAGATCTTCTTAATACATACTTAGAGTCCTGGAACAACTATAATTTCTCTTTGCTTAAAGTCTCTAACCAAAAAAAGATCATTGAAGCACTTAAATTAAAGTTAAAAGGTAATGAAATACTATATAGATCTCAGAAAATTAGTGTTACTAAACTAATTGAAACTAAAAATGATCTTAATGATGCTAATAATGTACTTTTAGACTTAAATACACAAAGAAAATATTATTTAATGGACATATTGATCTTTAATGGAGACCTTAAAATCATTATAAATGGACTGGGATAGATTAAAAACTTTTTATCATGTTGCCACCGCGGGAAGTATTTCTCGAGCAATGAATACAATCCACTTAAGCCAATCAGCAATTACTAGGCAAATTCAATCTCTTGAGCATAGTCTTAAAACTAAACTCTTTAAAAGAC
>MDTD01139105.1_pt1 | contig 11846 bp, 14 predicted proteins | sample 811221 | NCBI WGS metagenome assembly MDTD01 (sample SAMN05326646, study PRJNA326480) | marine metagenome | isolation source: seawater | place: Pacific Ocean: South West | collected 2011
CTCTCAGCCAGAGAACATCCGAAGTACTGGCAGAAATCAAAAATCACTCAACTAAGGTAGCAGATATCGTTGCCGAAATCTCAGTTGCATCAAATGAACAGGCTCAGGGCATCAGCCAGATCAACATCGGCCTGGAGCAGCTGGATAACGTAACACAGCAAAATACTGCTTCATCTGAAGAATCAGCATCGGCAGCGGAAGAACTATCCGGTCAGGCCAAGCAGCTATCTAAGATGATTGCTACATTCAAGCTTAGAACCAGCCAGCAGCATTCTTCAACATTCGATGCAGGAAGCACAGACCTTAACACAAGAAAAGGCAAATTGCTGGAATCAGGTGATGGAGACAACGACCTTGGAGTAACAGCAGACGAGATGAACAATCTCGAGATAAAATTGGACGAAATGGACGACAACGATTTCGGTAAGTACTAAGCAATATTAAATACAGCGAACAAACCCCGGCTTTTTTATTTGGTCGGGGTTTTTTGTTTTGTAGCAAGTATTCCATATCTTTATTATAAAAAACTAATGAGTTGTTGCTATGAAGACCATATTCATAATTAGTATCCTTACTCTTCTCCTCTTTTCCTGCACTCCCGTCAAGAAGATCAAAGTAGAGGAAGGCAATAAGGTAGAACCTGTCGCATTCGGCGTGAAGAAAATCTATGATCTCTGCCTCAAACTGGATTCACTACATGGTGATGTCGATAGAAGTATAATACGCGATACGATAGAAGCTATGAGCTCGAGAAAACTAGCCGAATATTATATACTTAAAGCTACCCAACCCGGTAGTGGCAAAGTGATCCTTTCGCCTGATGGTTCTGGCGATGGTGAGAATATCCTGGAATCCGTCGATTACTCAAAAAATTACTATGTCAAGGAAATTATTGATAAGGCAATCAAATCGAAAGAAGGCGAAGTCAGGTACCATTCTTTCAAGATAATGACCCCGCGAGATCTTGAGCCGGTGGACAAATTAGCCGAGTTCATCTACTACCACCCAAAAGATTGGGTGATAATATCAACTCTCAGAATTTCTGATGTTGGGAAATTCAAGTAAATAGGCCTAGGAAAACAAAGATTAAGGGTAATATACCAGTACATCTATATTGATATCCCCCAGAAAGCCAGTTCGCTTGAAATTATTTATTCTGGTATCTATCCTCGATATCGCCACTCCTTTGCTGAACAATCTTTGTTCTGATTTCTTCAACCAATGCGAGGTTACCGTCATATTGGGGTCTATCTTCTGATCACGATCGGGATAACCATCCAATCTCACCCTCGATTCCGGATATCTCTTCATAAATGCCGCTACCGAATCAAGATACACCATCGACGACTCTCGGTAGGCTGTAGCACTTGCCATAAAGGTAATCGTATATACTTGATTGACGACAATTTTCTTGGATTTGCCTGAGGAGTGCATCTGGCATGATAGAAATCCGATTACAGGCAGAATTGCAATTATTAATAGTATTTTCTTCATAGCTTTATTATTATTAGAACAAAATTAATCTACCCTTGGTGACGGGTTCTTTGTGCCCTTCGAGATATAATTCCAGATTCTCTCCGATTCCCACTACCTTGCCTTGGACCATCTGCTCGGGCTTTCCATCCACCGGATCAGTCATTATCAACACTTCGTTCCCGAGGATCATCGATCTATCTCTATAGAATTCAATCAGTTCCGAGCATCCATCTGATAGCAGTATTTTGTAATTCTTCTCAATTTTAGAAATCAGTTTCGGGAAGAAATCCGATTGTTTGATATTATCATTTAGAAAATCATTAAGGCAGGCTGCTTCGGGTATATAAGAATCCTTCACTACTTCAGGTCGCGATTCCACATTTACTCCAATCCCCAAAATCGCATTTGTCACATTGCCAGCCTGTAGCTGACTCTGTGCTATTACTCCGCTTACTTTAGCTTTGCCAATTACTATATCATTTACCCACTTTATCTTCGCTTCCCCCGATAGTTCTTCGATCTCGTCGATTGCCTGCACCACCGATACTGCCGATAAAATTGTTAGTCCCGAAGCAAAGTTCTTAATCTCCTGATTTGGCTTCAAATGAACCGAAAGGTGTATGTTCCCGTGCAGGCTGACCCATGGCCGCTTGCGGAACCCATGGAATTTCTTTCCGCTGCCTGCTATGCAAAGTATTCTATCAGCAATTTCATACTTCTTGCTTAGCTTGATAAGCGCATCGAATTGCGAGCCGTCGGCAAGTTCAGTGATGATAAGATATTTCCAGAAAATTTCTTTGGTTAGGGCAAACGAAATCAGATTCTCGCCCAAAAGCGACTCTACAACGGGCTCAATCTCATCATTCTGCCAATCGGTTTCTTGCAATTTCTTATCATCAAGAAATTCGCTACAAAATTTAGGACTGTCGGTGATAATCTGCATAGCTAGTTCTGGATGAATTGATCATAGATATAAATCTCTTCTCCCCGGTAATCCTTGCCCGGGCGGGCAAAATTCTTCTTTACATGGCTTTTTAAAATTGCCATTGCTTCTTTGTCGCTGATGCCAAACTGGGAAGTAACATCAAGCAAGGATATTTTGCCATTTTTCGATTCAGCTAGTATCAAAACTTGATTGCTGATAGCATTCGTTTTGAATTTTCTCGCTTTACGTTTTGATAGCCTTCGCAAAAGCAAACTTAACAGAAATGGAATTAGCCCAAGTACAACCCAGCCAAGTAGTATTTCTCCGGAGTTACCTTCATTCTTCGGATCGAAATATGCGAAGGCAGCACCCAGAGTAAAGATTATACTAGCAATAAGCAATAGCCAGTAGAGTAGCTTAATAAGAATCATTTTGCTTTCTTTCTTCGTAAACCATTTATACCGATTATAATAAGAAATATCGATAATATCAATGAAATTAGCCAGATTATTACATTCTCTTCAACACCAACACTAACTTGGACAGCACTTACTGTGCCGCTGACCGCCAGATATTGAAACAATCTAATTATTCCAACTAGTGGCTTCAGCAATACTATAGCCCCGATTACTATCATTCCGATATAAATCTTATTGTTCATAGGATTTAATACATCACCTTGAACAAAGGCACAAAACCGGCTTTTTTGATTATTTTTTGACCCTCGGGACTGAGTGTCCAGTCGATAAATTTCTTTGTCTCGCCGCCTGCATTGCCCACAGTGTAGAACTGCAAATATCTGATAATCGGATAGGTGTCATTCATTATATTATTCTCGGTAGGCTCCACACCGTCAATATCCACATGCTTTACACCCTGATAGCTTATAATACCTCCGTAACCTATTGAGTTTATATTCTCTGCAACATATTCGATAACGCTAGTATATGAAGCTCTCACAATAGTATCGTCGCAGTAGTCTTTGTCCAAGAGTACATGTCGCTTGAAATATGAATATGTTCCCGAATTCGGAGTCCTGACTATAGGCATTATCTCGGTATTTTCACCACCCAACTGATTCCAACTTTTTAATTCACAAGTATATATCTTCTTCAACTCCTCCAATGTCAGGTTGTCAACGGGGTTGTCCTCATTAAGATAAACGCTCAGTGCATCCTTACCAATCAGGTAATATACACCGAGCGTTCCATATTCTTCTGCAATATCTTTGATTTCTTCAGGTTTCAGCTTGCGCGATGCAGTGCAGATATGTGCCTCGCGATTGCGTATAGCCTTTACTCCCGATTGAGTGCCCCCGCCATAGCAATAAACAGAAACTTCGGGATTTCGTTTCATGTACTCTGCCGCAAGCATCTCTACCAAAGGCAACATCGTATCAGAACCTTTGATTATTAGTTTCTTAACAGGAACCGGTTGCGACGTACATGCCGGAAATAGTATAACTGCAAATATCACTAAGATTATTTTATTCATTGCTACAATCTGATCTTGTCTGAAATGCTGTACGCAATTTAATAATTTTTATGACAATTACACTATTACCTGACAATTGAAATCTGACTACTTTTCGTTTTATTATGTCCGTTTAGCATAATAAAATACTTACCGCTTGGGAGCTTTCTGCCACTTTCATCGGTCAGATCCCAATCCAAAGCAGATCGATTCTCTACTTCACTGCTATAAACCACATTGCCCAGGATGTTGATCACCGATAGTACCGAATTACCACTATCGCCGCCAAAATCAATATTAATGCTGCCACTAGCAGGATTGGGAAAGCAATTTAACTCGCCTCGGCTTTCTTCTTCGACGCTAGTACTCTTTGGTTTGATTTCAATTATTCTGTCGTCAGTGTCTCCGGGCGATCCTCTACCGTCTCTGTTGCTAGTACCCAGGAATACTCTTCCGTCAGGCGATACGCATACATCGCGAAGCCTTCCGTATTTACCTTTGAAGAAGAAATTCTCTTCCAATACTTCTCTGCCTGTAGGATCTAATTTCACCTGCACAAGCATTCTGTCCTTGAGAGCAACTACCAATACTGAATTCTTCCACTCTTCGATCAAGTCATTATCATAGAAATCAATACCACATACTGCATAAGTTCTTTGTGGTGACATCGAAAGGATTGGCTCGACTACATCGTTCTGCTCGCAGTAATCCATTTCAGATGGCTTATCACAATAGCCATTCACATGAGGCCAACCATAATTTCTTCCTTTTTCGATTATATTCAGCTCATCATCTGTATTCGGACCATGCTCGGCACTATACAAAATTCCATTATGCATGATCAGTCCCTGAGGATTGCGATGTCCGTAGCTCCAAACATGCGATCCGTCGAAAGGATTATCATCCGGCACTGAACCATCCAGATTCATTCTAAGTATCTTTCCGTTGTATGAATCCAAATCCTGTGCTGTCTGAGTAACGGCACGGTCGCCCATAGCCAGATACATAGTCTCGTCGCTAGAATCAATCCAAATCCTGGCACCATCGTGATTCCAATATCCGCGAATATCATCCATAATTATGGTTGGGTCAATAAGCTTAGAGCCATCATATTCATATCTGACCAGCTTGATGTAGGTATCTTCTCCGCGTAGATAAGTGTATACTGTATAAGCATATTCCTTTCCGTCGATATTATACTTAAATAGTCCCATTAGACCACGCTCGCCATCTTCGAACACATCATCGATAGTAATCAAATGTTGAATATCACCAGTTTCAGGATTTACTCTGGAAATACGCCCATATCTTTCGGTTATCCATAGATGGTCGTCATCGCCCCAGAAGAGTTCCCAAACCGTATCCAAATTTCCAATAACTTCTCTTTCCTCAAATTCCTGAGAATTTGCATAGCTGACACAAACTAGCAATAACAGCAGTAGTAATTTTTTCATTTTTTAGCCTCGATTAAACTTAATAATATATGTATTGAAAGAATTTGCAGGGAAATTATTGTTAAGTTTAGTACTTGCTCGCACTTATATTTCCAATTTTCTGGGTTGTTGTTTATATTGCATCAGGCAATATTCAACATCGCTTGGCTGATAATTTTGACTTTTGGCAGAAAGAAACTCACTATAAATATAAATTTGGAACTGGTCATACTGTTTCTATTGTCGTTTTTCTTTTGCTTGAAAGCAACTGCATCTGATATTCATACTGCCGACACTGCCAAAAACTCAAAATTAGGATATTTTGCTTATCCTTATGCTTTCTACACACCGGAGACCAACCTTGCATTCGGAATAGGATCGATGGTATATTTTCGGTTCAGCGACAGCTCGCGAATCAAACCTTCGCGGATTCTCACTTCCTTCTATTATACAATCAACAATCAATTCAATTTCAATCTAGAGCCACTTCTGCATTTCAAAGGCCCATGGGAAGGAGTCCTTCAGTCTAAGGTCACATATTTCAAGGAGATACCAAAATTCTATGGAATAGGCAATGGTAGCCAGAAAATAACCAACCCGGAGTTCGAGCTTCGCAAACTGGGCATTACACTTGAGCTGGGCGGCGATCTAGCTATAATGGAAAATTTTAGTGGCGGTATTCTCTATGAAAATATCAACGTAGACATCACCGACAAGAAAGACAATCCTTTTCTTAATTCGGAGAATATCTACGGTAGCAATGGAGGAAGAATCTCAGGTCTTGGGCTTCTACTACTGATTGACAATCGCGATAATATTTTCTATCCTTCGGAAAAAGGTTATTACAAGCTAAATAGTTTTAATTATAACGACTGGCTTGGCGGGGAATACAATTTCAATCGACTGGTTCTCGATCTTCGTCAGTATTTTAATTTCAAAGAGAAGAACATAATCGCCCTTCAGGCATATTCCGATATGACATTCGGCAATGTTCCATTTTTTGCACTGCCGGAAGTTGGCGGATCTGAGCGAATGCGCGGAGTATTCCAGGGTCGCTATCGCGATAAGATGTATTTCACCACTCAAGCCGAGTACCGCCGTCATGTATGGTGGCGTCTGGGATTCACTGCATTCGTAGGAATTGGTCAGGTGGGACCAGATACCGGCGCTTTTCATTTGGATGGGTTTAAAACTGCTTACGGCGGAGGTCTTCGAGTACTCTTTGATGAAAAAGAAAAAATTAATATCAGATTTGATGTCGGGTTCAGCGAGGGAGAAACCAATATCTACTTTTCACTAGAGGAGGCATTTTAATTATCGCAATTCCCCCTTTGGCGATAAATATTCACCAGTGTTCATATACAACCAGTTTATGAACTTTTGCCGGCTAATCGACAGATTCATTTTTTAACCCATCCAAAACAATGAAGTCTTTAGCTATTCCTATATATATCATTTGTTTACAGAATTATTTTCTTTTTTCAGCTCGCATTTTCTTTAGAAATTTCTTCTAATTTTCCACAAAAAAAATTGTGGCACATCTCTTGTATTATTAGAATAAAATGAAAAAATGTTTAGCGATTTAGTTTGCCCTCATTCAGCTAATTAGGAAAAAATATGATGACATACCAAAATACAGATTCGGATTCGCTCAGAGAAAAAGCTGCAAACCTTCTTTTGGAAGAAGCAATGCAGTCCGATAAGCCTCTCTATCGCCTGGTAGAAGATATCGAGAAGCTGGAAGCTTTGAATTTTGCTGAAGACGTAGAGCCTGAGATTTTCGAATCAGCCGATCAGATACTTGGCTTCCTTGCTGATTTGGAAGAAAAAGCTAAGGATAATCTAATAGACGGAGAATCAGATGCTTAAGGAATTATATACAGCTGCCCTCGGTATGATGCCTCAGCAGACACGACTGGAAGTAATTGCAAATAATATGGCAAATGCCGGAACTAATGGGTTCAAAAGAGAATCTGTTTTCGAGCGCAATCTGATTGATGCTCGTGCAAATTTCTATAATGTCCCGGGTGATGTAGAGCAAGACGATCCGCCTACAGGTTCATATATTGATTTTGATCAGGGTGGTTTTCGCCAGACGGATAATCCGCTAGATTTGGCAATCGACGGCAAGAACAATTTTTTCATGATGCAAGACGAAGAACAAAACATATTTCTCTCGAAAGATGGTCACTTTACGATTGGTACAGACGGAACGATACAAGCCATGGATGGCAAATTTTTGATGGGTGCCGCAGGCCCTATCAATATCTATCGTGAGTTCGACCTCGACCCTCAATCCGTTCGTGATACCCGCTCGCTGGATATCAACATTTCGGAATCGGGAGAAGTATTTATTAATGAGGTATCCGTGGGAACGATTCAAATTGCTGAGGTTGAAAACCTTGAGTCCCTGCAAAAAGTTTCTGCCAGCGACTTCATCGTTACTAAGGATACCTTTCTTAATTATATAAATCCTGACCAGGTAAGCGTGAAGCAAGGATGGCTCGAAGAATCCAATGTAAATATTGTTAACGAAATGGTGACTATGATCGAACTCAATCGCGGGTTCGAAGCAGGAAGCAAAGTGATAATCACCAACAACGAAACTTTGGATCGCTCGATCGCTCTTGGCAGGTTTTATTAATACTAATTAGTATTGTCATTCTGATAGCAACTACATTTTGCAGATAGGAATGACGATTATTTTTTGATTTGAATGAATTTTCTAGATGTCACTCTGAGCGTAGGCACCAGTGCCGTAGCGAAGAGTCTATAGTATTGAAATAGCAAGATTTGCACACGATGAGATTCTTCGTTGAATTGCCCGGAGCAATTCTCCTCAGAATGACATACAAAAAAACATTGAACTAATCACGACAGATAGTCGGGATTGGATTCCCGCCTTCGCGGGAATGACATAAAAAAAAGTTTGAATTCTAAATACTAACTGAAAATGACTTATGGATAAGACATTAAGAACTGCGTCAACCGGATTGACCGCCCAGCAACGTTATGTTGAAATAATCGCAAATAACCTGTCGAATGTCAATACGACCGGATTCAAGAAGACGCGTCCTGAATTTCAGGATCTACTCTATGAAACGTTTCGCCCTGCAGGAGGCGTTAGGCGAGACGGCGTAGAGCCACTCAACGAAGTGCAAATCGGCTCGGGAACTGAACTTGTATCAACTACCAAGCTATTCTCGCAAGGCGACCTGACCAACACCAACAATCCTCTGGATGTAGGTATCAATGGCGAAGGTTTCTTCATAGTTCGCAAACCTGACAACACCTATGCATACACTCGCGATGGTTCTTTCCAGCTGGATCGCAATGGTCAGATGGTCACTTCTCAAGGCTACTATCTTGATCCTGGCTTTAATATCCCCGACGACTCTATTGAAATTCGCGTTACTCGCGATGGCGTTCTATCGGCGATTATCGACGGTACTATGGAAGAACAAAACCTGGGTCAGATAGAACTTGCACGGTTTATCAATCCCGCCGGACTTCGTTCAGTGGGTGATAATTTATTTGTAGAGACCCAAGCAAGCGGTCAGCCAATGTTCGAGCAGCCAGGCCTGAACAACACCGGCGAACTTATCCAATATCACCTGGAAAATGCAAATGTAGACATTGTTGAGGAAATGGTCAATATGATCACTGCTCAGCGAGCGTATGAAATAAATTCAAAATCAGTACAAACGGCAAATGACATTCTCGGAGTAGCAGTCAATCTGAAACGATAATGAATAAACTTGTTTTATATATCATCCTATTGATACTAAGCCAAAGCTATGCAATGGCTGAATCATATTTTCCGGGATCGAAGATTGTAGAATCATGCAAGTCTTATATCGAAAAAAGAGTTAGCGGCGATCGCGAAGTCCAGATAGACTCTCGCATCGAAGATCAGATGTTTGCCCGAGATGACGTGCACGCCAAAATCAAAGGCAATCCTAATACTTTCCGTGGTCGTGTCAATCTAATCGTTGAGTTCTATCATAATGAACAAATGATCAAGCGATTGACAGTTGCCTGTCGTGTGAAAATCTTTGAATATGTAGCTGTGGCTTCTCATTCAATAGCTCGGGGCAGCGAGATTAGCCGAGGCGATTTCATATTCGAGCGGCGAGAAGTCGGCACTTTGCCAAGCGATGTAGTCAGAACTGAAGACTTACTCGAAGGAGCAGTATCGGCAGTGAACATCAAAGCCGGTAGCGTTATTTCGATGAATCAAATAGAGAAATCCAAACTCGTCAAGAGAGGCGATCAGGTAAAAATTGTAGTAGAAAATGGTTCGGTAAGAATCACGGCGGCCGGCATAGCCCTGCAGGATGCAGCAGCCGGTACTTTTATTTTTGTAAAACGCGAGGACGGCACTAAACTAAAGGGTCAGGTCCTCGATGATGGCAGCGTTGCTATCAGAAGGAATCGGTGACAAAATGAAAAAACTGCTTTCATATTTACTTTTAATGCTACTTGTCTCCAATGTAGCATTTGCTCAATTTAATCAAAACAGCCAACGCTCACTTTTCTCTGACGTGAAGGCTTATAAGACCGGTGACGCTCTGATGGTACTCATCATGGAAGAAACTCAGGCGCAGAATGCTGCATCGACAACTGAAAATCGCGATACCGATATAGGCGGCGGAGTCAGTGCAGGGTCAGGCTCGAGCGGAGTAGATGTTGATGCCGGAGTTAGCACCAATAATGACTTCCAGGCAAATGGTAAAAACACTCGCTCCGAGCAAATTAAAAGTAGACTTAGTGTTAGAGTGGTTTCGGTGGAAGACAATGGAAATCTTTCGATAGAAGGTCGCCGGACTACTCAGATCGACGGCGAAACTCAAACTATCGTAATCAAAGGTATTGTTCGCCCGGTCGATATTCGCTCGGATAACTCAATTTATTCATACAGCATACTCGACTTAACTCTCATAATCGAAGGTGAAGGCAACATAAAAGAAATCCAGGAACCCGGACTTATTACAAAATTCTTAAGATTCTTATTCTAAATATGAGGAAAACTAACAAAACATATAAGATCATGGGAAAAGTGCAAATATTTATACTTGTGCTTTTCTTTGTATTTAGCTCGGCAGAATCAGCAAGAATAAAAGATATTGCTACAGTAGAAGGATTCTCGGGTGTGCAGGTGATCGGCTATGGTCTGGTGACAGGACTTAACAATACAGGCGACAACCAACGCTCGACATATACTGTGCAATCTGTTTCTAATATGCTGAAAAGATTCGGACTTACCATCCCCCAGACAAATCCGAAGATACGCAATGTGGCTGCAGTAATGGTAACGGCAACTATTCCAAATTTTTCTGGACGCGGTACTAAAATTGACGTACAAGTCTCTTCGATTGGCGATGCTCGATCACTACAGGGAGGAATCTTGATCATGACGCCGCTCTCGACATCTGACGGATCAATCGTCGGGATGGCGCAGGGAGCATTGTCAGTCGGAGGCTATAACTTCGAGTCGCTGGGCTCGCGAGTAGCCCGCAACTTCGTTACCAGCGGTCGCGTACCGAATGCACTCATACTCGAGCAGGGCATCCAAGGGCAATTCATTCAAAATGATATTTTAAATATTCTGCTGCGAGATCCTGACTTCACTACTGCTACTCGTATCGAGGCGGCTATCAATGCCAGTGTAGGGCTTGCCGGAGCTGCCACTGCTATAGATGCGGGCAAGGTGCAGGTTCAACTTCCCGCTGGCGGTAACCAAATGCAATTAATAGCGCAAATTGAAGGGCTAAACGTAACAACTGACCCGGTGGCGCGCGTTGTCATCAACGAAAGAACCGGGACAATTGTTATCGGAGGTAATGTACAATTACTTCCTGCAGTTATCTCACACGGAGGTCTGGAAATTCAAATACAACGTCAGGTGGTAGTGCCTCAGCCTGCACCATTTACGATAAAGCCACCAACACCGCAGGAAACTGCCACCGTGCAGGTAGAGGAAGAAATTAATCCGGCTCAGCCGCTGGAAGTACCAGAAGGAACTACAGTAGCCGACATAGCCGAAGCCCTCAATTTACTTAAAGTTAAACCAAGAGACCTGATAGCAATTTTCCAGGCATTGAAAGAATCCGGGGCATTGCAGGGAGAATTAATAATTCAATAATATGGACGCTCAATTCAACATAAAAAGCCAGTTATCCCAGGATGAACTAATCCGCCAAAAAACGGAGATATTCAAGTCCTATGGCGAAGCTTTGAAGAAGAAAGATGAATTGAGCCTGGATGATAAAAAGGAATATGCACGAGTAGCTCGCGGTTTTGAATCCATGTTCATCAATATGATGATGAAACAGCTGAAATCCGCTATGCTCGATGAATTCAAAAAGGAATCTGAATATTCGTTCGGAGCGGACACAATTGGTGGCTACTCAGACCTGCTCTTTTCGGAGGAAATGTCGAAAGTTGGCACTGGAATCGGAATCGCAGAAATGCTTTATAAGGATTTCACCGGTGAGAACTTAAAACCGATTACCGTTCAACGGGCTGAGGAGTCGAAA
>MDTD01163243.1_pt1 | contig 11846 bp, 10 predicted proteins | sample 811221 | NCBI WGS metagenome assembly MDTD01 (sample SAMN05326646, study PRJNA326480) | marine metagenome | isolation source: seawater | place: Pacific Ocean: South West | collected 2011
CTTCTATTTTAGCAAGTATTTATAGTAAAGAAAATTATTTTAGAGATAAGTATAACTATCCATTTCTTCTGATTTCAGTAATTATGATAATCAATTGTATTTTATTATCTACAGGTCCCAAAATCATCGATTACCCGCAAGTATCAAACGCATGGGTAGGCCTTTTAAATTGGATTCCTTTTTTTTGGTGTTTTTGGAGTTTTCAAAAATATTTAAATTCAATAGAACTACGCCTTATTACTGCAAAGTTATTAGTCTTAGGTTCAATTCCTGTTTTGATAAGTGGATTTTGTCAATATTTCTTAGGAATATATGGACCTTTTAGATTTCTTAATGACTTAATAATCTGGTATCAAAGACCACTAGGAAGTGATAATGGTGTTACTGGCATTTTTAATAATCAAAATTATGCTGGAGCATGGTTATGTATCTTATTACCTTTATGCTTTGGCTTTTTATTGAAAGAAAATAAAAATTGGTTAAAAAAATTATTAACTTTTCTTTTATCTATAAACTTTATTTACATGATAATACTTACTTCCTCTAGGAACGCAATATTGTCAATATTCATTGCCATATTTTTATTTACTAAATCAATAAAAACAAAATTTTATTCTGCTTTAGCATTAGTTTCAATACCATTATTTATATATAATTTGCCCTTAACATACATGAATAATCAGAATAAAATTTTTAATTTTATTCCATTCGAATTAATAAAAAAGACATCTATTGATAATATTCCTTATTTATTTTCTTCTCCAAGAGTTGAAATTTGGAGTAAGGCTATAAAGTTGATTGAATCAAATTTATTAGTTGGATATGGAGCTGGTTCATTTGGTTATTTTTACAATGAATCAAATGGATTTTTCAAAGGTATACAGCATTCACATAATCTTTTTCTTGAGATAGCTTTTAGCCATGGATTAATATCTGCAATTATTATTATTTCATTTTTTACTTATTTAACAATAGTTTCTTCAAAAATTTTAAATATAAGTTTTAAAGAAAATTTTGTTTATTTAAGAAAGAAAGTTATAAATTTTGACAAAGCCTGGATAATATCTTTTGTTGTTTTTTTTCTAATTCATATTTTTGATATTACATACTTTGATGGTCGCATAAGTATCATCTCTTGGGTTTTACTTGCTGGTATGACATCAATGATAAAGGAGAATAAGATTAAATTATCAAAATAGGTCAAATTATATAATTTTAGATATTAAATAAATTTATATAATATATTTATAATTTATTTATAATTAATTTTCTTAATCCTATCACCATAACCCTTTCCAAAGATTGTCATGAATATATAAAGTAGATAACTTTTGATATTCAAATTTTTCATCATATGATTATCAGTTTTAGCTAATAATTCTGGCTCTGACATATCTATTTTTTTTATTTGAGACAGTCCTGTAATCCCTGGTTTGTAATTATATAAATTATATCTTTTTCTCCAATTTATTAATTTATCTTGATTTGGCAAAGAAGGTCTTGGACCAACAAAACTCATTTCACCTCTGAACACATTATATAACTGAGGAATTTCATCTAATTTTGTTTTCCTCAGAAATTTACCTAATTTTGTAATTTTAGTTGCATCAACTAGATGAGTAGCACAATTTTCAGTTCCAATTGCCATAGTTCTAAACTTAATTAAAATAAATTTCTTCATATTTTTTCCTAACCTTTCCTGATAAAAAAATGGTTCCTTTCCATTTTTATAAATAAGAATAAATATAATAATAATAAACGGTAATAATATAATAAATCCTAAAAAAGAGGCTAAGATATCAATAAAGCGAATAATTATTTCTCTAAAATTTTTCATATAATTTTAATTATTTTAAGCCTAATCATCTCCAATAAGTTCATCATATATTTTTAGGGTTTGCTTATTAATTATATTTACAGAAAATTTAGTTTTAGCCAAAAGATAACTTTTTTTTCCCATTTCTTTTCTAAGCGAAGCATTATTTATAAGAGTTTCTATTTTTTCTGCAAGTAAATTAATGTTTCTTACTGGCACTAAAAAACCATTAATTCCATCATCAACTACATCTCTACATCCAACAGTATTAGTAGTAACAATTGGCAAGCCCATTGCTGCACCCTCTAATAGTGCTTTTGGCAATCCTTCTCTATAAGAAGGCAAACATAATATATCAGTATCAAATAATATTTCATCAATATTATCAACCCAACCTAACCACTTTACAATTTCTTGATCATGCCATTTCTCTAGAGTTTTAATATCTATAGAAGTGGGATTTAAAGGATCATTATCGCCAACCAGAATAAATTTACCCTTTATTATTTCAGAATTTATAATCCTTGCAGCAGAAACAAATTCAAATACTCCCTTATCCTTCAACATCCTTGCGATAAGAGTTACAGTAGGTAATTTATTTTTTTTATTATTAGAATTTAACTCTTTTACCTCCACTCCAGCTCCTCTAATAACATGCGCATCATTTTTATTTAATGCACCTTTCATTAAAAAATAATTTAAGTCATCATTATTTTCAAAAATTACTTTATTTTTTTTATCTTTCCCTTTATGAGAATTTAGTAATTTTTTATAAGAAAAATTTAAAATTACTTTTAAAATTTTAGCCTTTATCTCTTTTGAAGAAAAAACATAACCCATTCCTACTGGTGCATTTATAACTGACTTTATATTACAAATTCGCGCAGCAATAGAACCAAGAATTATTGGTTTAGCAGCGATTTGATGGACTATATCAGGATTTATATCTTTATAAGTTTTAATAAGTTTAAATAAAATAAAAAGTTCATATAGGGGATTAAGGTTTCTTCTATTGTAAGGAATATGAATAAACTTAAAACCAAATTTTTCTATATCTATTTTATTATTATTTTTGTTAGCACAGACAATTATTTTATAGCCTGATTTTTTGGCTTCTAAGGCTCTATCCAAAAAATGCGAACAAAAAAACCAATCTTCCGTAATATTGTATAGTAATTTTCTTTTCATTTTATTCTATGATTTCATTTTAATGAATTAAAAAAAGTTTTTTTGCCTTGTAAAAAACCATTTATAGTTTCTTAAAAATACAAATAATTTAGAAAATAAACTTTCTGGTAAAATTTTAAATAATAAATACCATCCAAAAAATATAATTAATGGATAAGAAGAATCTTTTTTTCGCCATTTTTTCCAAAGTTTAAAAATAATTTTAAAACTATATAAATTTTTATGTTTGTTCATAATATATTTCCATATTTTACTATGATTTTTGCTTGTCTTGGAAATTAACATTCCAGAATCACTAACATTATAGTGGAATAAAGGTTTTGATAACCTCATACCAAATTTATCATCAGAACCAAGTCTTATATTTAATTCCCAATCTTCGTAACCAGATCTCATTTTTTCATCATAACATCCATATTTAATTAAAATTTCTCTTGATATAAAAATACTATATGGGATTTGATTAATAAATAATTGTTCAAAAAAGTTATACTGTTTTTTAATAATATTGTTTGCTTTTCCCTCGAGAATTATATCTGAAAAAACAAAAAAATATTTTGGATTATTATTTAAACAATAATACATTTTTTCTAAAGTTTTTGGTTCAATCCAATCATCTGAATCTAAAAAAAATAAATATTTACCTTTAGCATTTTTTATACCTATATTTCTAGCAGCAGGCAGTCCTTTATTTTGTTGGCTAATAATATTTACAAAAATATTTTCTTGAAATTCGTTTATTACTTGATGTGTAATTTCATCTTTGGAACCATCATCTACTAGGATTATCTCTATATTTTCCCATGTTTGATTAATAGCAGAATTTAAAGCTCTTTTTAATAAAACTCCTCCATCATAACAAGGTATGATAACTGAAATTAAATCATCATCGAAATTATTATTCATTTTCGCAATAAGCCCAAATCTCTCCCCAAATTGTTCTTAATTCTTTTATTTTGAGTTTTGTTTTAATAATTTCATTTTTAAATTCTTCTACTGTGTGCTCTATTTTATGATCTGTATCTGAATAATAATAAATTCCCAACTCTTTTCTTAAAGGTATTTGCCAATCCCTCTCAAAAAGTGGAACTCTAATGATGTATTTTTTAGCTTTCGTGGTATTTATTAATCTATTTAAAAAGTTAATTCTTTCATCTATATGCTCAAGGATATTAGAAAGAATAATAACATCAGAATTTATTTCCCCTTGTGAATTAATATCACCAAAAATAAAATTTACATTTTTAATACCGTATTTTAACTTTAATTGATTTGCCTTATCAATATTTTTGTTATTAATATCTACCCCAATAAAATTACACTTAGGTCTTTTTGAAGCTATGTCAAGAGCTACTGTTCCATTCCCACAGCCAACATCTAAAACTGTTTCTCCATTTGTAATGAAATCTGCAAAGAATTTATGATATGGAGTTACTCTGTGCTTAGGGTGAATTCCTTCACCATATTTAATTGCCCTCTCATTAATAACCCACTCTAATTTATCTTTTATAAAAAACATTCTTTTCAATCCCGCTTTCGAATTTTTTCCTCTTGATTCAACGATAAATAAACTTGTAAAAATAAAATCTCTAATTTTAAATGGCAATAATCGCCAAAATAATGAAATAATATTTGCAATCAATAATAAAAAATTTTTTTTCATAGAAATTCAAGTATTAATTTTAGAAAAGTTGTATGCACTTAAACACATTTGATTTAAATCCATTGTTGTATGCCAATTAAGTAATTTTCTTGCTTTATTAGGATCAGCATAGCAATAAGCAACGTCCCCAGACCTTCTTCCTTTAATTACTTTTGGTATTACACATTTTGTAATCTTTTCAAAAGTAGTTATCAACTCTAGGACACTATTTCCTTTACCAGTCCCTAAATTAAAAATATTTAAACCTTTAATTTTGGTAAGATAATCTAATGCTTTAAGATGAGCTTCTGCTAGATCCATTATATGAAGATAGTCTCTTACTCCAGTACCATCTATAGTCTCATAGTTATCTCCAAAAATCTCAAGAGCAGGCTTAATTCCTTGAAAAACTTTAATAATAGTTGGCATAAGATTTTCTGTTTTCTCTGATAAGGGATCGTCTCCAATCAAACCCGAAGGATGTGCTCCAATAGGATTAAAATACCTTAAGGAGGTAATAGACCAACTATTATCAGACAAAACCAGATCTTTAAGAATATTCTCTACTACTAATTTTGTTTCCCCATATGGATTAATAGCTTCTAATGGGTGATTTTCATCAATAGGTAAATATTTTGGATATCCATAAATTGTTGCACTACTACTAAAAAGTAAATTCTTCACATTAGTATATTGCATCGCTTTTAAAAGACTTATAGTACCACCAACATTTATTTGATAATATTTTAAAGGATTGAGAGTAGATTCTCTTACAGATTTCAATGCCGCCAAATGAATAACAGCATTAATTTGATATTTTTTAATTGTATTTATTAATTTATTAGTATCTTGTATATCACCTTTTACGTATTCGATCTTCCTTTTAATTATTTTTTCAAGTCTATCGATAACAGAATATTTAACATTACTGAAATTATCATAAATAATGAAATCTTTATTTCTTTCAGCGAGAAGTGCTGCAGTATGTGAGCCGATATATCCAAAACCTCCAGTTAATAAAATCTTTTTCATATGTGCTCTTTAAATTAATTTAATTAAATACAATGTTTTCAATCAATATAATTATTTCTGACTTTTTCATTAAAAATGTTATCAGCTATTTCACCTGAAGGTTTATATCCCTCAACTAATTTTTTCAGAATCTGAACAATATTATTTAAATCATTATCCTGAATATAACTCTCAAGATTGTTTATTTCTGTTTTTAATTGAATCCAAGGGATAAAATCCTCTTGGGTCTTAAAGATTTTGGGATGTAGTGTTTTGAGAGGATTATTCTCTAATAAAAGTTCTTCATAAAGTTTTTCTCCTGGTCTTAGTCCTGTTATTAAAATTTCAATATCACCATTGGGATTATCTTTATCTTTTATTTTTAATCCATATAGTTGTATCATTTTTTTTGCTAAGTCATAAATCTTTATAGGTTCTCCCATATCTAGAACGAACACATCTCCCCCTTGAGACATTGCTCCAGCTTGAATTACTAATTCTGCTGCTTCCTTTATAGTCATAAAGAATCTTGTTATCTGAGGATCGGTTACTGTCACAGGTAATCTTTGCATAATCTGATTTCTGAACTTTGGTATTACAGAGCCTGAGGAGTCCAATACATTTCCAAATCTTACCATTGAAAATTTAGTAAATTGATTTTTATTTTTTTTTGCGAAAAGAGATTGTAAACATATTTCTCCAAGTCTTTTGGTAGCACCCATAACATTAGTAGGTCTTACGGCTTTATCAGTAGAAATAAAAACAAAATTATCGACCCCTGTTTTTAAAGAGGCTTTAGCAAGAATAAGCGTACCAAATACATTATTTTTTACACCTTCTGCCAAATTATGCTCAACAATAGGTACATGCTTATATGCTGCTGCATGATACACAGTACATGGCTGCCATGTAGTTAATATATTTTCAATACTTTTCTGATCCTGAATTGAAGTTAATAAGGGTATTATCTCAACTAGATTCGAATGATTTAAAAGATTTAACTTATTAAGGATTGAATATAACGAAAATTCATTAGAATCTAATATTAAAAGTTTTTTGGGTTTAATTTTAAAAATCTCCAAGCATAACTGGCTTCCAATTGAGCCGCCAGCACCCGTAACTAATACGACTTTAGATTTTATATCCTTCTGCATGAGGTCTTGATTAGGAATTACTTTATCTCTACCAAGTAAATCATCTATTTCTAATTCAATTAATTCATTGGCTCTTATTTTCCCTGTAGCAATATCTGATAATGAAGGTAAGGTTCTTACTGATATATTAAATTTGCTTACTTTCTTGATTATTTCTTTACGCAAAGTACTGGGTATATTTGGTAGCGCTAGTAAGAGATAAGAAATACCTTTTTTATTTGACAATAAATTTAGATATTCTGGAGGATAAATTTTCTTTCCTGATAATACTCTGCCATGCTTATCAGGATCATCATCAATAAAAAAAGAAACTTTAAATTCATTATTACTTTCAAGACTTTGAAGTAACTCTCTGCCAGCATTTCCAGCTCCGTATATTATAACTTTGGGTAGATTTAATTTCTTAAGTCTATCTTTATATAAATCTCCAATCCAGTAACGAATAAGTGCTCTTGAACCACCAACAGCAAAGAAAAGCAACAGAGGTTGAATAAAGCCAATTGTTCTCGGAATATTCTCTAACTTTGTGATCATTAATAAAATTGAAAAAACAAAACCATAAATAAAAATTGATTTTGAAACAGTTAACATCGCTGGCCAGCCTGAATAGCGGAAAATTGTTCTATATAAACCATTAACATAAAAAATTGGTATCGCAAAAATGATAGATATATATGACGTTAAAACAAACTCATTAAAAGGTGCAAAGTGACCTAAACGCAGATAGAAAGAAATCCATACAGTTAAAAAACATAAAAAAGAATCAACTAAAACAGAAATTATAATTTTCAACGATTTTGGTAAATCCAACAAAAATAATCTTAAATAATCAATCCTTTTCTTCATAACAGAAGTCCTCTAGAAATAAAATTTTTATTTTCCTTGAATTCAATAAATTTATTTTTCATTGTATCAATCTCTTTTTTTTATTAGTCTTGCTGGCACACCTCCCACTATTGAGAATGGCTGCACATCATTAGTTACAACTGCCCCAGCTGCAATTATAGAGCCTTCTCCAATTGTACAATTAGGTAAAATAACACAGTTAGAACCAATCCAAACATTATCTTCTATTACAATTTCACCTTCATCCATACCCTGATTAATTATTGGTTCTTTTAGGCATTTAAAAGTATGATTGCTTGTTCTCAATACAACATTTGGTCCTATTAAAACATTATCTCCAATGATAATTTGACCTTTACCTCTAGCATTTACCATAACATTTGAATTAAAAGATTCATTAGAGCCAATTTTTACTTTACTAAATTCAGATGCATATATTTTGCAGTCTATACCAAAATAAGAACTTGAACCTAACTCTATATTTTTGGGATACTCCATTCTAAATCCAATTTCAAAACGATTGTCCTCAAATGCCTTTAAGGTTCTTTTCTTTATATAAAAAGTTCTTAATAAGTAACCTACTTGACCAGGTACATTTCTAATAAAAAATTCAACCCAATCTTTGATTTCTCTTTTAATATAAAATTTTCTTTTCATTTTAGAAAAATTTATTTCTTATAAACTTTATTGTATTTTTTAACCTTAATATTAAAAATATAAAATTTTTTATCAAAATAATCGGAGATTGAAAAATTCTTCTATTCATAATAATTTGTTGTCTATTTTTTATAAGTTCATTAAATAATTCTAAATATTCATCTGTCATTTTAATTGAATTATTTGGATATTTTTTAATTTTACTTTTATATTTATTGTAATTTTTCATCATCATTTCTAAAGCTGGCAAATAATCGCTATTCTCAAAAGGGATTCCATATTCGGAACAATATTCAGGAAGTGCTCCACTATTTCTATAAATAAGCGGTAATCCGCATAAGGCTCCCTCAATATGATGCATTCCAGCGGGTTCATTTAATGATCCTGAAATATAAATATGATTTTTAGATAGTTCTAATCCCAAAGAATGTCCATTTATTGGTTTTATATGCTTAGTATTTTTAAATTTAAATCCTTTTGGAAGGTTACCAATATAGGTAAATTCAATTTTATTTCTATATTCATCATTATTTAGTAACTCATCAATGTCTCTATATACATCAAATCCTTTCATATAGTTTGGGCTCCAGTGATGAGTTACTAACTTCAAAGGTTTTATCCCATCCCAAGTATTATCCTCATAAGGGAAAAAAATTTTCTTATCACCACCATTTAATATAACTTTAAAAGGCTTATTTCTTTGATATGTATCTAATTTTTTTAACCAAGAAGAAATAAACACAGTATAGTCAGAACAATAATTTGCCCATTTTAAAAATTGATTAATATGTTTCGTATTTTTTCTTTCATCACATTCATTAATTCTATGAACTACTATTGCATTTTTATTTTTAAATAATAAATATTTTAAGATCTCTAATGATCCAAATGTTACACCCTCATTATAAGATCTTGGATCTGTCAATAAAATAATATCAATATCTCTGTCCTTTAAATTATGAGTTATTTGAAATCCTTTAGAAATTGCTTCTTTAGCTAAAGACAAAGCAAATTGATTACCTCCCCCCCAAGAATTTTCTTTTATATCAAATCCAATTGCTATTTTCAAAATTATTAATTTATTAAAATCTTCAATTGTTATTTTATCAAATGAACCGATTTACTTATTAGCAATAAATGTTTTACTTATTAATTTTGAAGATATATGTTAATTTCTATATGTTATGTTTATAGATAAATTAATATCTATTTCTTTGAAAAAGGTTGCATTAATAACAGGCATTACTGGTCAAGATGGAAGTTACCTCGCTGAATTCCTGATCAAAAAAGGTTATCAAGTTCATGGTATAAAAAGAAGGTCGAGTAGTTTTAATACATCAAGAATTAATCATATTTATCAAGACCCTCATGATATAAATTGTTCATTCAAGCTTCATTATGGAGATTTAACTGATAGTACTAATATTATTAAAATTGTAAAAGATACTCAACCAGATGAAATTTATAATCTAGGAGCCCAAAGTCATGTTTCTGTTAGTTTTCAACAACCAGAATATACCGCTAACTGCGATGGTCTTGGAATCCTAAGGATACTAGAAGCTGTAAGATTACTGAATTTAGAAAAAAAGACTAAGATATATCAAGCAAGTACAAGTGAATTATATGGATTGGTACAGGAGATCCCTCAAACAGAAAAAACACCTTTTTATCCTAGAAGCCCTTATGCGGTAGCAAAACTTTATGCTTACTGGATAACCGTAAACTATAGAGAAGCTTATGAAATGTTTACGTGTAATGGTATTTTATTTAATCATGAAAGTCCAAGGAGAGGAGAGACTTTTGTCACAAGAAAAATAACAAGAGGATTATCCAGAATTAATGAAGGTCTAGAAAATGTTTTATACCTAGGTAATCTTGATGCAAAGAGAGACTGGGGTCATGCTAAAGAGTATTGCGAATTGATGTGGCTTATACTTCAACAAGAAAAACCTGACGACTATGTAGTAGCTACGGGTAGACAAGTTTCTGTAAGATCATTTATTGAAATGACAGCAAAAGAACTTAACTGGAATAAAAATGGTTCATCTAATGGAATTATATGGGAAGGGGAAGGTCTTAATGAAATAGGAAGAAGAGCGGATAATGGAGAGATTGTTATTAAAATTGATTCTATTTACTATAGACCGTCAGAAGTAGATAATTTAATTGGTAATCCAGAAAAGATTAAAAAATCTTTAGGTTGGGAACCTCTTATTAGCCTTGAAGAACTCGTTAAAGAGATGGTAAATAGTGATTTAAATGAAATAAAAAAAGAAAAGCTTTTAGCATCAAAACAACTAGATAATTAATTAATTAATATGATAATTTATAATTTCAAAGGATAGCATTAACAATTTGATGACACTAATTAATAAAACAGACAGAATATTTATCGCTGGTTCAAAGGGGATGGTAGGAAGCTCAATAGTACGTTACTTAGAAAAGAATGGTTACAATAATATTCTAAAAAGTGATCGATCTCATCTGAATTTATTGGATTATAAAGCTACTCAAAAATGGTTTGAAAAAGAAAATCCACAAATAGTAATAATAGCAGCAGCAAAAGTAGGAGGCATATTTGCTAATAATAATTACCCAGCAGACTTTTTATTAGAAAATATAAAAATACAAACAAATTTAATGGAAATATCTTATAAGTCAAACGTAAAAAGATTATTATTTCTAGGTAGTAGTTGTATTTACCCAAAATTTGCAATACAACCTATTTCAGAAGAACAGCTTCTTGAAGGTGCATTAGAGAAAACGAATGAATGTTACGCAATAGCCAAAATCTCAGGAATTAAATTAGCTGAAGCATATAGAAAACAATATGATTTTGACTGTATATCTCTAATGCCTACAAATTTATATGGATTTGGCGACAATTATAATATCCAAAATAGTCACGTGGTTCCAGCGATGATAAGGAGATTTGAAGATGCCCGAAGAGAGTCTTGCTCATCGGTAAAATGTTGGGGAACTGGTTCTCCTCTACGAGAACTGCTAAATGTTGATGATTTAGCTAGTGCATGTATTTTTTCTTTAGAAAAATGGAACCCCAGCGACAACAAATCTCCGAGAATAAATAGTGAAGAAGAGTTAAACTATCTTAATATAGGAAGTGAAGATGAAATTAGTATTAGAGAATTAGCTTACTTGATTTCAGATTTAGTTGGGTATAAGGGTTCAATTATTTGGGATAAATCTAAACCTGATGGGACCCCAAGGAAAAAGCTTAATTATGAGAGATTTATTAGCTTGGGATGGAAAAATTCAATCAATTTAAAAAAGGGTTTGATTCAAACAATTGAAAATTATAGAAAATTTTTTGATAGTGGATTAATAAGAAATTGAGTTTTTTGAATACGCCGTTTTTATAAAGGTTTTTAATTTTTTAAATTAGCTTAATTGTATTATTAATAATTTAATTTAAATAGAAATTATTATTTCCTCCATACTAAAATTTTTATGAGAAGTTAAAATTTTATCTTTAATATTATTTACAGATAAATCATTACTTTTATAGTAAAAA
>MDTD01102794.1_pt1 | contig 11845 bp, 9 predicted proteins | sample 811221 | NCBI WGS metagenome assembly MDTD01 (sample SAMN05326646, study PRJNA326480) | marine metagenome | isolation source: seawater | place: Pacific Ocean: South West | collected 2011
GTAATTATGGAGAAGGAAAATGTCAAGGAATGTCTACTATAGAAGATAATCAGAACGATATGAAATTTTATTGTGAATATACAGACCAGGATAACGAAAAAATGATAGGTAAGGGAATTAGAAAATCAGATATAAATGCAGGTGTGGGAAAGATGATTATGATAGATGGTCAGGGAAAATGGAAAAAAATGATAGGAGCTGAATGTACTTATGCAATTAAATACAAAGGAAGAGTATTTTTTGCTGCACAAAAATGTAAAAAAAGTTTATAAAAAAATTACAATCATATAAAAAGAGTTAGTTATAGAAAAAACCTACCTATAAGTCTCAAAAATTTATTATTTAAAATATTCTTTTGTTTGTTATAATAAATAGATGTCCTGGAACGATTTAAAACTAGCTTTTAATAAAATTACACATTCTGCAAAAAATAAAAAATTTGTAGAAAGTGAGTGGGAAAAATTTGAATTGTTAGCAAAAAAAGTTAATCATAATTGTCCAGATTTTTTGGTTAATTTAGTCAGTAGTTTAAAAAAAGCTGGCAAAAATAAAAATAAAGATAAAATATTTATCTTAGATCATGGTTGCGGGTCCGCATTAAAGTCCTTTTATTTCATTGCTCTAGGTTATACAAATATATATGGAGTTAATAAAAATGATGAAGTTGATCATCTAAATCTTATACTTAAAAAAAAATTCTCAATTTCAGAGAAAAGGTTTTTCACCACTGAGGGGAAGCTACTGCCTTTCATAGATAATAAATTTGATTTTATATTTAGTTTACAAGTCCTAGAACATGTTCAGGATAACTGTATAGAGTTATATTATTCAGAAGAAGCTAGAGTTTTGAAAAAAAATGGTTATGCATTTCATGAGGTTCCTCATCTCTTAGTTCCTTATGACTCTCATTCTAGACTTTGGTTTGCACATTGGTTTCCAAAATTTTTACAACCTATGATATATGGAGTATTCAAATCTTTACAGAATAAACAATTCTTATTACACGAAGGTGCTCAAATTGCTAAAAAATATAATGGAGAATTTTTAATGCTTAGAACTCCTAAATTTCATTATCAAAGAATTTTAAAATATATGGGATCATTTAATGAACTAACCTTAGAGAGGTTAGTAAGAAATACAAATTTTGATAACTATGACAAAGATAATCCTATATTACTAAGAAAAATTTTATATTATATTTTTAAGGTTCCAATTTTAGGTCTTTTATTAGCTAGATTACTTAAAAATTTTTTTATGTTACAGACATTATCAAAGAAAACTATTTAGTAATTGACTGAAGATGCTTTGAAAATAATTAATGGTCTATATAAAAAATATTACTTTTTTAAATTCAAAAAAAACCTGGCGTTATTATAAGAAATATAATACTAGTTTTTGGATTATAGGACACTTCCATAATTTTTCTGATTTAGAAATTTTAAAACTATTATGCTCAATAAATAAAAGAAATATTAAAAAAAAAATTAGTTTAATAGATGGTAACTTTTCAATATTTGTAAAAACTAAAAATTATAGTTTTGTCTGTGTTGACAGGATCAGCTCTTATCCTTTACTTTTTTCATTAAGGAATAATACAATACATATAGCTGATAATGGAAAGGTTATTACAGAGTATCTTAAAATTAAAAGCAGTGATGTTAATCCTGTTATATCAACATCATTTGCTATGTCTGGGTATACCATAGATAAATCAACTTTATATAAACCAATATCAGCCTTTTTACCAGGAGAATATTTATGGATTGAAGACCACAAATATTTTTTTAAAAAATACTATGAATGGAAACCATGGAAAATATATGATCACAAATTTAACTTTAAAAATAATTTATTAAAATTAAATGAGAAAATTATTAAGAAGCTAATTAAAAGTGTTAATAACAGACAGATAGTTGTTCCACTTTCGGGGGGCTGGGACTCAAGGTTTATTGTATCTGGACTTAAACATTTTGGGTATAAGAACGTAATTTGTGTCTCTTATGGAAAAAGAGATAATACTGATATGCTAATAGCTAAAAAAGTAGCAAGAAAATTAGGATATAAATGGATAAAAATACCATACAAAACAGATTCTATAAGAAAGCTTTATTATTCAAATAACTATAAACAATACGAAGATTATTGCGATAATCTAAACTCCATTCATTTTATAAGTGAATATTTTATGATATATGAATTAAAAAAAAGAAACCTTATTCATAAGGATGCAATATTTGTTAATGGGCAAAGTGGTGACTTTATTTCAGGTAACCATATCCCCAAATCCCTTACCCATGAAATTAGTAGTAAAAAAACTGTAATTAATGAATACATAGAAAAGCACAATAAATATTGGAGCACACTACTTAATAAAAAATATAAAGATATAGTAAAAAAATTATTAAAAAAACAGATAAATTCTATATTGGGAAAAAGGAGATTTAAAAAAATTAATTATTATGGTTTATATGAAACTATAGAGTTTTATAATAGACAAGTTAAATACGTAATTAATGGCTCAAGAAATTATGAATTCTTTGGATATGAATGGCGAATGCCACTGTGGGATTTTGAATATTTAAAATATTGGGAAAAAATTTCTATTGAAAATAAATTTAGTCAAAAATTATATAGAGATATTATTTATGAAAGTAATTGGGGTGATGTATGGAAGAATATAGCACTAAACCCAAAAAAAAATATTAATCCTTTATTGAATGTAATTAGATTTTTTTTCAAAGCCATTTTTATTTTTTTAGGTAAAGCTAAGTGGCATAAATTTGAAAGAAAGTATATTGAGTATTTTACTGAAGATTTGCTCGCTTATAAGCCTTGGCCTTTGAAAAAAATATATATTGATAATAGAGGGCATTACAGTCCTATAAGTTGGTATATTGAAGATTATTTAATAAGGAAAAAAATAAGATGGGATGGGAAAGTCAATAAAAAAACTACCTAGGGTTCTGATACCAGAGTTTAGGAATTTTATTAATTGTTTTTATTGCGTATTCAAAATCAACTCCTATCAAATCAAAATATTCATTTATACTTTCATATCTGGGTATATTATCTTTTTCTATCAATTTCAAACCTTGATCTCTTGAAATGACACCTTCTCTTATTTGATTACTTCTAAAGGTATCATGTTCAGTAAATCCTGCTACAGTATAATATATATAGTTGTAAAATGATGCTGTTCCATCACCTATTCTCCAACTAGTTTTAGTGTCCTCAGCTAAAATCCAGTCATACTTTTCTACCAGTACTTTCTCTATTTCTTCTTCATCCCATTTCCAATAGTCAAAAATATAATGATAAAAACTTTTACTTTTAATGCTTCTATAATACTCACCCAAGATAGTATCCCATAAAGAACTATTTAAGTAATAAGGGTTTTTAAACATTTGCTTAAACCGTAAATATTGATAATTCAATTGCTTTAAAACGCCTCTACTATATACACCTTTAGAAAAAAAGTCTGGTTTGATACCTAAATAGCCTGATTTGAAATGAGTAATTTCATAAGGACTACTGCCCCATATATTTAAATTAATGCCTGTTTCTTTTTTTATATCTTCTACAAACTGATAAAAATGTTTATCTCCAGCTGTAAATAAACTTATCATACCCAAGTGAGGATTTTTTAACCAAGCTTCTACATTCTTTTTAATATTTTCCCTTTTTTTTTTATATCTGCTGCAACTATAATATTTTCTATACCTAACTTAGAACACATAAGACTGATATTTTTTCTTCCTATATCTGAAGTCATGCCCCAATCATAAGTATATGTTATTGGGTTCAGTTCTAACTCTTTTACAATTAAATGTAGCCCAAAAGAACTATCTCTCCCTCCAGAAAATGGAACAATGCAATCATTATTATTACCATTTTTAAATTTTTTTACTATTTTTTTTAATTCTAAAATATTTCTAGGTTTATTTTTCTTATCATAATTTAAACAATAATTACAAACACCATTGCTATCAAATTTTATAAATGGCATAGTGTGGGGTAATAGGCATTTTGTGCATCTTACTAGTATTGGCTTTGTGTAATTTAACAGGTTTTTTTCAAATTTTGAGTATTTTTTTTCTGGTAAAAGGTGTCTTCTTTTAATAGAGAAGTTATTTTCTTCTATTTTCTCTCTTTTACACTTTGGAATATCAATTATTTTAAAATTTTTAATTACTTTTTCAATGTTAATACATCCTATTTTTTTTAAATGATAAGCTTCAGATGAAAAGTATTTCAATCCTTTTTTTTCAGCATAATAAAGACTTCCATTATTAGTAAATAGAACCAATTTACCTAATTCAGTAAAACAGATTGCAGATGAGATCATACCTTCACATTTTGAAAGAATTGTTTTTATTGTATTTTCAATATTATTTTTATCCAAATACTTTTCAGCTAGTGCTGCTATTATTTCTGTATCAATATTATTATTTCTAAGTAATTTTTCTTTTAAAAATAATTCTTTATCATTTAGTACTATTCCATTATGAAAAACAATTATTTTATTTTTTTTATAAGGCTGATTATCATTATTACCATTTGTAATAAGTCTGCCAATTCCTAAAATCATATTTATGTTTTTAAAATGAATCTTCTTTATTAGTTTTCTTATATCGTAATCAGCAGTCAAAATAGCATAAGCATTATTATTTATTAAAATACCACTTGAGTCCTTTCCTCTTCTAGATGCAGATTTGGCTAAGGAAGTTATATCTTTTTTAAAGTTACTGTGATTTCCTATTATTCCAAAAATACCACACATAAACTAGTATCTCCTTATAAATCAAATAAAATATTTTTTTCTTCTTTTACCCTTTGTTCCCAGCTTTTCAAAAAATTATTCTTAGTTTCAGAAATTTTTATTTTCATTTTATTTATTTCACTTGGGTTAATTATAAGAAACTTCAAATTTTTTATCAGATCTTCAGTGCTTGTTATATCATAATAAATAACAGAGTTTTGCAAATAAAAAAATGTTTTTATGTCTATTTTTTCTAATTTACGGGGTTTAGGTATTACCATGCAGTCATTAGAACTAATAGCTTCAAGATTAGCATTACTTAGGTTGCCGTCATTATTGACTGACACATAAATATCAGAGATATGGTGAAGTTGCATAACTTTTTTATGTGGAATATTTCGTAAGAAGGTAAAAGAATTGGTGTAATTATTTTTCTTTATTCTATTTACTGAATTATTATATAAAGATCCATTTCCAACGATTACAAAATGTAGTTTTTTGTTAAATTTTTTTAATAATAAAATTGCCGCATCAATAAAATTGTTAATTCCTTTATATTCTTCCAGTCTACCTAAAAATAAAATTATAATTTTATTCTTATTTCTATTTTTTAAATTAATTAAACTTTTATCTACAAATTTCTTCTTAGTTGCTATGTTAACTCCATTTAATAAAACATGTCTTTTAACGTCATTTCTTAATACTTTATCTAGCCAATATTCGATACCACTTCCATCTTGAGTAGCAATTACAGTAGAAAATTTTGACTTAAAGGATAACCTATATATATTGTGTATTAATTTTTTGCTATTTACTATAGTTCTTAAAAAAGAGCAAACACCTAATATTCTCAAAACAATTGGAGTTTTAGGAAAAAGTATCCTTATAAATGCTGCTATAACTACATTGGAAGAATCAAAGTAAATTATATCAGGCTTTTCTAAATTAATATATTTTATAATCTTTATTAGATGTCTAAAATCTCTTAAAATCATTAGTAATTTTTTGGGAAGAAATTTTTTAAAGTAATTAATTCCTGCTAAAACATAAATATTTGCATTGAAATCTTTGATGTTTATTTTAATATCTTTTTTTTCTTTCCAATTAGAAAAATAAGTTGATCCAGAGTCTTTAGTAAGAAAATAAATATTGAGATAAGATTGACTCTGTATGCCTTCTAAAAGTCTATATACAGTTGGCACACCCTCTGGCATCCATTTTTTTTTCTTTAGGCTTGTTTCAAATCCCGTAAACAACCTAAATACCATAAAAATTTTCTTTTTCGTCATATTAATTTGCTTGCTTTATATTAAGCATAAAAATTTCAAATAATTATTCTGTCAAAAATTATTAAAAATAATTTATAAATTATAACTATTGATTACATTATTACAATTCATTACATTAGTAATTAAACTATTTTTTGGACTTTATAAAAATAAAATTTCATGAAAAACAATAACTATATTTTAGGAATACATGACGGACACAATTGTGGAGCTTCTCTCTGTATTGATGGCAAAATTATTTCTTCCGTCTTAGAGGAAAGAATAACTAGAAAAAAAAATGAAGTTGGTTATCCAAAAAACTCAATTGAAGCATGTTTAAGAATTGCTAATATTGATGCTACTAGTATAGCTAAAGTAGTAATAGCATCAAATTTTATGCATCATCCTTCTTATTTAACAGATGTATCATCATGGTATCTTGTGGGAAAAAATGAACAAAAATTAGATAAAAAAATCAGTAAAGATTATTTGAAAAGTGTTTTTGTTCAAAGGAGAGATGCGAGAATAAAAAATGTTGTAAAACATTTAGAAATCAATCCAGCTAATATTTCATTTATAGAACATCATTTGGCTCATTTAGCTGCCGCCTACTATACCTCTCCAAAATTAAAAAAGGATAAAAAGTTTTTAGGTATAACATGTGATGGAGCAGGCGATGGACTGTCAGCAACAGTGTCTATTTGCGATAATAACAACTTTAATAGAATAAGCTCAACAGATAGACATGCATCTTTAGGTAAAATATATTCAAGGATAACTATGTTATTAGGGATGAAGCCGTGGGAACATGAATATAAAATTATGGGGTTGGCGCCATATGCTGATCAAAAAATTGCATATAATGAAGCAAGAAAATTTCATTATTTATTAAAGTTAAATAAAAAAAAATTAAAGTTTGAACTTAATAATAATCTATCAACTGCTTATTCCTATTTTTATTTTAAAGAGCAGTTTGAAAGAATAAGGTTTGACAATATTGCTGGAGCAGTGCAGCTGTTTACAGAAGATATGTTAGTCAAATGGGTCAAGGCAGCGATAAAGAAAACAAAGATTTCAGATATAGTTTGTGGTGGAGGCGTATTTATGAATGTGAAGGCAAATATGCTTATACAAAATTTACCAGAAGTAAATTCAATGTATGTAATGCCGAGTGCCTCTGATGAATCTTTGTCTATTGGAGCAGCTCTTCATTACTATAATAATAATTTTAACAAAGATTTTCTTAAAAATAACGGTAGTATGACAGATCTATATCTTGGTGAACCTATCTATCATAAAGATCTTAAAGCAACTTTAAATAAAATTAAAAAAAATACTAACTATATAATTAAAGAAAATTATGATTTTGATAATACCATAAGTAATATATTACATAAGGGAGAGCCTATTTCTATTTGCAATGGAAGAACAGAATGGGGAGCTCGAGCTTTATGTAATAGATCAATTATTGCAAGAGCAGGTTCAAAAGATATTGTGGAAAGAATTAATAGTCAAATTAAAATGAGAGATTTTTGGATGCCTTTTGCTCCAACTATTTTAGATACTAAGTATAAAAGTTGTATTGAAGATAAGAAAAATATAAAGCCAATGTTTATGACTTTTGCACTACCAGCCCAAAAAAAAGCACAAAATAAATTAGCTGGAGCTATGCACCCTGTAGATAAAACTTGTAGGCCACAAGTCTTAAAAAAGTCCACCAATAAAAAAATTTATAATATGTTAAAAAATTATTGTAATAAGTATAAAGAATATGGAGTGCTTCAAACGTCCTTTAATATTCATGGTGAACCTATAGTAAACAGTGCAGGTGACGCACTATCTACTCTTCAAAGATCAGGTTTAAAACACTTAGTATTAGAAAATTATTTGATTTCAAAAAAAACTTAAATAAACTATGAGTGAAATGTGTGAAAAAAAGTAATAAAAATTCTTTAAAAAGCCTGTTGGTAAGTTTAGACATAATAAGAGAAAAAAATTTAGAAATCTTTTCTTATCAAACCAGAGATAATAAAAATTTAAGAGTATATAAGGATGTTAAATCTAATGTGATATTTATTGATAAATTTTATGTAGGAGAGCAAGAGTACAAAAAAGCATTATATAAAAAAAAAAAAGTACCTTTGCTTGATACTACAAAAAGAACATTAGAACAATACTTTGATGAAAAAAGAAGGTTTGAAAGATACATACCATTTATTGCAAATAAAAAAATATGTGATTTTGGGTGCGGTGCTGGAGGATTTTTAAAACAATCCCTTAAATATGCAGAACATGTTCAAGGTATAGAAATTGAAGAAGAGCTAAATGTAGCACTTAATAAAAGTGGAATAGAATGTTATAATGATATAAATCAAATAAAAGAGAATTTAGATACTTTTTTTTTGTTTCATAGTTTTGAGCATTTACCTAACCCTTTGGATATTTTAAAAAATATTTATAAAAAACTTAAAAAGAATAAAAAAGGAAAGATTATTATAGAGGTTCCTCATTCAAGAGACTTTCTGCTTGATTATATGGCGATCGAGTCTTTTAAAAACTTTACTTTGTGGTCGCAACATTTAATTCTTCACACCAGGAGTTCTTTAAAAATTTTTCTTAAAGAAGCCGGGTTTAAAAATATCATAATTGAAGGTGTACAGAGGTACAGTATAGATAACCACTTAAATTGGATGATCAATAATAAGCCAGCTGGGCATAAAGAATTATTAAGTATTTTAAAAGATAAAGATATAGAGCAAGCTTATTCAAATGCTTTATCTAGAATTGATGCTAATGATACATTGGTAGCGATTGCAACTACTTAAGTGTTGTACTAAAACCTTATCTAAAAGTTAATAGTGATTAATTAACTAATACTAAATTATAATTTAAAAATTTGATTAGTTATTAAATTAAATTAATAGTTATTATCTATTTTTTCTAAAAATAATTTTCAAAAATACTACCTAATAGCATTAGACCTACAAAAAAGTAAACTATCTTTAAAAAAAACATTTAATAATTTAACTCGCTTTAATATCTTTTTAACTCATTGACAGCAACAAGTTAAATACAATATCATTAAGGCTATATGCGGTCAGTTTCAAAATTTTAAAGGCACTCATGTTTAATAAGCTTAAAAAGTTAAACCTGATAAATAGAATCTTATTATTTTTTTATAGAATAAATTTACTAGAGCATAGATTGTCAGAATTAGAAAGTTTTATCAAAATAGATGAGAAAGACATTAAATTAAAAAAATTTATCTTACATGAAGGGAATAAAAAAAAATTAAAGGGAAGCTGGAAAAGAATAGAGAATTTTTCTGGTTATAAGCGTTCTAGAGGTTTTTTAAGCTATAAGGGCTATTTGTTTGTAGGTTTTAGTGGAGGTAAAAACTCAAATAATGGTGCTATTAAAAAATTTAAGGATAATAAATGGACAGATATACAATTACCAATAAAAACTGATGAAATTCCTCACATTATTGTCCATCAAAAAATGATATGGTTTAGCAGTTTTAGTATACTAAACGGTGCCTCTATTTGGTGTATAAAAAATAATAAACCTATTTTGGTAAAAAATTGGAAAAATTTCGAAGGAGCGTTACCAATTATTTCTTTTGAGAACAAGCTTTACACTTCTTTAGTGCCGTATGATAAAAATGACAACGGTTCGCCAGTATTAAGTTTTGATGGCAAAAATTGGAAAACTATAATCAAAGACCATCCTTATCAAAATTTTTATGAATTTCAAATATATGAAGGAAAACTTTTTGGTTGTACCATGTCTTCTTTTTGGGGTGGACATGTAGTTGAAATTAATACTAAGAATAATTCATGGAAAGTTGTTGGTGGGAATGGAAAAAATAATAGTTGGACAAAAATATCCGATATGTTGAGGTTTGCATTATTTGAGAATAAGCTTTTTGTTGTAGGAAATTTACCAGCACCAGAAAACTCTAATTCGTATCCTAATGTATGGGCTTATAATGGAAAAAAATGGTTTAGGTCAAAAAAAATAAAAAACATGAAAGCAGCCTCGAGTACTTACAGTTTTAATGCTTTAACATTTTTTGAAAATACTTTAATAATAGGTTGTGGTGGTAGACCAGCAGGCAACGCGAGAGTTTATGCATTGAATTATGACGAATGGTATCAAATTGGTGGTGATGGAATAAACAATTCGTGGTCAAAAAATATTTTTAAAACAGTTAATTATCCTATGACTAAAAAGGCAACTACAGAATACATATATAATTTTTGTATACATGATAATACAATTATTACTGGTTTTGGTGCAAGTCCTAATAGTGGACAAGTTTGGCAATTTGTATCTAATTAGTAATGAGGCCCATTATATTTATATTTCAACATCTTCAGTAATTATTAGTAAATACTTCAATTACAAAATAAAATGGTACGTGATTAAAAAATTACTTATAAAGTTATTTTATTATTAAAAAAACTCAGAATTATATTAACAGGCTCAAGTTTTTTATTTTTAATAAGATTAGAAGTGTAACTTTTAGGTTAACTAAATGTTCTAGAAAAAGAATATGTTTAGAAAATAATTACTTGTCAAATCTGTTAAACTTTAAAATTAAACTTTCTAAGTAATAATACTTTGATTAGAAAACATTATATTTGCTTGTTTTAAATGCATTTCAAGTTATAATTTGCATTACTTTTTTGTTTTATTTGTTTGTAATATAAAAGTTATATTAGGGCATGACTAAAATAAAAGCGGTGCTAGAAAAGAAGATACTAAAACCAATAATTAAGTTTTCTAGTATAAAGCGGGTGTAGCTTAGTGGTAAAGCTCCAGCCTTCCAAGCTGGCTACGAGGGTTCGATTCCCTTCACCCGCTCCAGTGAATTTAGGAGTGTAGCTCAATTGGTAGAGCACCGGTCTCCAAAACCGGGGGCTGTGGGTTCGAGTCCCTCCACTCCTGCCAAACAATATTTTTAGAAATATATTTTATGCTATTGTTAGATTTTACTTCATAATTGACTTAAATGTTTTTTTATCATAATGTCGGTTTACTATGAAAGATTTCAATCCAAGTAAATTTATTAAAGAAGTTAAGCAAGAGGGACAAAAAATAGTATGGCCTACTAGAAAAGAAACTCTAATCACAACTGCAATGGTATTTGTTATGGTGCTAATATTTTCTTTATTTTTTCTATTAGTTGATAACATCATATCTTGGTTAATCAGGTTAATTTTAGGTATATAATTATGCAACATCAAAATACTGAATTATATAAATGGTATATTATTCACACCCATTCTGGGTTTGAAGCAAAAGTAATAAATAATATTAAGGAAGAAGTAAAAAAAAAAGGACTTTCAAATTTTTTTGAGGATTTTTTAGTACCTACTCAAAAGACGCTAGAGATTAAGAAAGGCAAAAAGGTGGAGGGAGAAAAAAAGTTTTATCCAGGGTATATTTTAATCAAAATGATAATGAATGATGATGCATGGCATTTAGTAAAAAAAACTTCAAAAGTAAGTGGGTTTTTAGGTGCTGCTAATAAGCCTGTTCCTTTAAGAGATGAAGAGGCTGAAAGAATACTTGGTCAAGTAAAAGAAGGCGTAGAAAGTGTAGTGTCTACAATTTCATTCGAAGTTGGAGAAACAGTTAAAGTCGCTGATGGTCCTTTTGCATCTTTTAATGGTGTAGTTGAAGAAGTTGATGCAGATAGGTCGAGACTTAAGGTAGCTGTTTCGATATTTGGTAGAGCTACACCAGTTGAACTTGAATATACTCAAGTAGAAAAATCTTGATTAATTTTAAATTACATTATATACCCAGA
>MDTD01092364.1_pt1 | contig 11844 bp, 12 predicted proteins | sample 811221 | NCBI WGS metagenome assembly MDTD01 (sample SAMN05326646, study PRJNA326480) | marine metagenome | isolation source: seawater | place: Pacific Ocean: South West | collected 2011
CCACCGCGTCGCGGCGCTCGATAGCGCTGAAGCGGATGTGTTCTCGCGCGGATGTGTTTGTTTCGCACTGCTCACGGCCTACTGCCCCCTTTGCCGTTGCTGGTTTCGTCGTAGCAGTAGCGGTCTCGGTGACGGCGCGACGGCACCGAAACCGAATGTTCCCGGCGCGTGCCGATTGCAGGATGAACGGGGGTTCGGGGCGCTTAAGCTGAGCGGATGAAGCCGTTCATCCTGCTGGCGACCCGCGCGCAGGATGGTCCGGCCGATGAAGAGTACGAGCTTTTCCTGCGTTACACCGGTCTCGCGGAGTCTGAGCTGCGACGGGTGCGGCTCGAGGCAGGCCCGATGCCCGAGCTCGACCTCGATGGCCTGTCGGGGATCTTCGTCGGCGGCGGACCGTTCAACGCGTCGGATCCGCCCGAGCAGAAGTCCGCCGTGCAGCGGCGCGTCGAGGCAGAGTTCGCTGCGCTCCTGGACCAGGTCGTCGCGCGCGACTTCCCGTTCCTCGGCGCCTGCTACGGCGTCGGCACGGTCGGCGCCCACCAGGGAGCGGTCATCGACCGCACCTACGGCGAGCCGGTCGGGGTCGTGGAGGTGTCACTGACGGATGCCGGAATCGCCGACCCGCTACTGGCCGGTATCCCGCCGCGGTTCGACGCGTTCGTCGGGCACAAGGAAGCGATGCGCTCGCTGCCCTCGTCGGCGACGCTGCTGGCGTCGTCCGCCTCGTGTCCGGTGCAGATGTTCCGCGTGCGCGAGAACATCTATGCGACGCAGTTCCACCCCGAGCTCGACGTCAACGGCATCACCGCGCGCATCCACGCCTACACGGATTTCGGGTACTTCGCGCCGACCGAGGTCGATATCCCTCTTGCTGCCGTGCGTCGACGCGAGGTGCTGCATCCGAGCCGGATGCTGCGCACGTTCGTCGAGCGCTACGCCCACTGACAGGTCGAGGGCCGGCGGGCCAGCCAGCGCGCATTGGCCCTTCTCGTCAGCGGCCCGCAGCCGATGTGATGGGAACCAACGGGTGCGAGCGCGCGAGTGGGAACGGAGGAGGAGAGCGATGCAGGATGCTTCGGTCGTCGTTGTCCCGGGGCTCGGTGGTTCATCCCCCGGCCACTGGCAGTCGATCTGGCAAGCGCAGCATCCGGCCTGGGTGCGCAGCACTCCGGCATCCTGGGACGAACCCGACTTCGACGACTGGGACCGTGCCGTCGGCACTGCAGTGCAGGAAGCTGGCGAGCCGGTGGTGCTCGTCGCGCACGATGTTGGCGACGCCGGACACATCAATGTCCTCAGCGGCCACGGCCCGTGGCCGGAGGGACTCGACCTGCTCCGCGGATTCATCCGTGACCTCGAGGGAGGACGTTGATGTCAGCATCGTTCGAGCAGCTCGCCTCGGAACTCGTCTCGGCGGCGACCGGCCGCACCGAGCTGGTCGCCGCGCTGCGGCCGCCGGCGGGTCCGGTGACGTTGCCGTCGCCTCTCCCCGTCGCCCAGCTCGCCGCCACAGCGGTCGGGGCCGCATCGGTTGCCGCCGCCTCCCTGGCGTACGCACGCAGCACTGGCCGCGAGGTCGACGTGGCGAGCCTCATCCCGGTCGTTCTCGACGGACCTCGCGTGACTGCTGCCTACCGCAGCGAGCAAGTCTTCACCTGGAACGGCGAGAGACCGGATGCCTGGGCCCCGGCATCCGGGTTCTTCGAGACCGCCGACGGGTGGGTCAGAACCCACGGCAACTATCCGCACCACGCGGCGGCGCTCCGTCGGATGCTGGGGCTCGGAGACGACGCGGGCAAGGAGGCGATCGCCGCTGCACTGCGTACCGCGACGGGCGCGCACTGGGAAGACCGCGCTGCCGCTGAAGGAGCGATCGTCGGCCGGGTTCGGACAGTGCAGGAGTGGCGAACGCATCCGCACGCCGACGCCGTGCGCGCCTACCCGCTCGTGCGCCGTGACGTGGCGGACCGTGGCGCATCGCCGCTGACGGAGCCGGCATCGTCACTGCCCCTTGCGGACGTCCGGGTGCTCGACCTCACGCGGGTGATCGCCGGACCTGTCTCGACCCGCACCCTCGCACTGTTCGGGGCGGACGTGCTGCGCATCGACAGTCCCCGCCTTCCCGAGATCGACTGGCAGTTCCTGGACACCGGCCAGGGCAAGCGCTCGACCACACAGCCGGCTACCTGCTCGCGGCATCCGTCATGAGTGCGCTGGAGCTCCGTCACCTCACCGGCGCGGTGTCGCACGTCGGCGTCTCGCTCGCCCGGGTGGCGCTGACCCTCCTCGACGGACCGCGCTCGTCGGTCCCGGCACCCACCCCGACCCCGGACGAGACCTGGCGCGAGCAGACTGTCGATCTCGCCGTGGCGGGAGGGGGAAGCCTCCACTGCGCCGCGCCCGCGCCGGTCTGGAACGGGAGCGCACTGGCGTACCCCGCGACGATCGTCCGCTACGGCTCGTCGGTGGCCGCCTGGCAGCGGGCGGCGCGGATGAGGTCGGCCGAGTGCGCCAGATGTGCCCGGACCGCGTCCCCTCCTTCGCGCTGAATCTCGTCAAGATAACCAGTGTGCTCCCGGGCGAGCGAGCCCGCCGGATAGTCCGGCCTGACGTGCGTGAGGAGCAACAGGATCTCGGACTCCAGCTGCCGATGGGCCTGCGCAATCCGTGGACTTGCCGCTGCCTCCACGATGAGACGGTGCACCTCGGCATGCGCCCGCGTTGTTGCGAGCCAGTCTCCTGATGCCTCGGCCAGCGCGAGCCGGTCGATCGCCTCTTTCACGGGACGCGTGACAGCAGCCGGCCACGGCGTGCCGTGCTTGGCGCTCACCTGGCGAACGGCTTCCGCCTCGAGCGCACCGCGCAGCTCCTGGAGCGCTTCGACCGCATCGTCGTCGAGGTTGGCGACGCGGGCTCCTCGGTAGGGCGCAATCGTCACGAGCCGCTCTGCCGCGAGCGCCTGAAGTGCGGCGCGCACGGTGTGTCGAGACGCAGCGTGCTCCGCGGCGAGGCGCTCTTCCCGAAGCGGAGCATCTAGACCCAGCTCGCCGGACAGGATGCTGGCGCGCAGCGCGTCCGCAAGCGCTGCCGCGTGGGTCGGACCGGGTTCGCTCTCACGCCGGCGCGGAGACATCCGTCTTCTCCTTCCGGGCGGTCGGCAGTGAGAGCACCACGAGCCCGAGGGCGAGCACGACAAGACCGATCGCCGACGCCACCGTGAGGTGCTCGTGAAGCACCCAGACGCCGAGCAGCGTCGCACCGAGCGGCTCCGCGAGCGTGAGCGTCGCAACCGTGGTCGGGGCGAGCCGCCGCAGACCCCATCCGAAGAGCAGATACGCGACCGCAGTCGTGACGACGCCGAGCCAGAGCGCGAGCGCGAGACCTGCGGGGGTGAACAGCCACCCGGGCGAAGTCGCAAGAAGAAGCGGCAGGCTCACGACCGCTGCCACTCCGAACACGGCGCCCATCGCGGCCTGGAAACTCCAGCCGCGGTCCATCAGCAGCTTGCTGGCCAGCGCATAGAGCGCATACGAAGCGCCCGCGGCAAGCGAGGCAAGAACTCCCAGCGGCCCGACGCCCGCGGCTCCTGCGCCGCCGACCAGACCCGAGACGAGAACGACGCCGACCAGCGCGATGGCGGTCGCGACGCCCCAGCGCAGGCTCGGCATTCGCCGACGGATGAGGGCATCGAGGATGCCGGTCACGATCGGCGCCGATCCCAACGCGATGACCGTACCGACCGCTACCCCATTCAGGCGTGTGCCAGCGAAGAAGGTCGGCTGGTAGGCCAGCACGCCGATCGCCCCGACCGTGACGATGACCCAGGTAGGCACCCGGCGAGCTACGGCCGCTTCGGCAGACGGCGCGGCGGGTGGCATCAGTGGTCGCGTCACCAGGGCGATCGCGCCGAGAATCCCGCCCCCAATCAGGATGCGCGCGGCGCCAACCGAGAGCGGGGATGCATCGACATCCGCGAGTGCCTGCGCCGTTCCCGTGGTCGCGAAGCACAGCGCTGCCAGCACCACGGCGATCACTCCGGTCACCGCAGTATTGTTACACAATGTTCCCGAGTCCGCGGGGCAAAAGCCGACGGGCCTCCGAGCTGCCCGAACAGGGAAACTAGAGGCTCGCGGCAGAGGGCTCCGAAGAAACACCGGAGGGATCATCTGAGACGGGGGCGAGGAAGGATTCGAGCACGACATCATCGTCGGATTGGTATATCCGGGTGTCGGCGTTTCGCGTTCCGATTCCCGACGCCTGCTGCTCGGCCGCGGGAAGCCTGCCCGGCGAGACAATCCTGACCCGCACGCGACCGGTGTCTTCGGTCGCGAGCGTGACGACCGCGTGCCGGGCACCCGAGTGCTTGACCGCGTTGACGAACGCTTCAGTGACGATCTCGGCGGCGCGCTCATCCGTGTCGCGGTCGCGCAGCGCCGCCTGCGCCTGAGCGGATGCGGTGTAGGCGATGTCAAGCACGGCCCGCCACGCCGAAATCACCCGACCGAGGGAACCGAGCGGACCGTGGCGCGACCCGCGCCCAACCTCGATGTCACTGACCGGACCCAGCATCCGCTCAAACGCGTCGTCAGTTCGCTCGCGGAACTGAGCAACCTCAGCGACGGTGGGCTGACGCTCGTCGGCGTGCGCGGCGAGTATGACGCACTGGCTCGTGCCGCTCGCAGCGGCGCTTCAGGTCAGCGTCGACGACCTGTTGCGCGCCGAGGACGACGACGATGTCGTCATCCGTCCCACCCAGCGCACCGACGGAGCGCGCACGACGTGGGCACTGAACCGTGTCGACGGCCGCACGATGGCGATGAAGATGCGCCTGGAGCCCGTGCCCGAGATTTCCGCACCGCGCGTGCATCCAGGTTTCGACTGGTTCCTCGTGATCGAAGGACGGGTGCTGCTGCAACTCGGCGATCGGCGCATCGAGGTTACCCAGGGCGAGGCCGCCGAGTTCTCGACGATGACCCCGCACGCGATCAGCGCGATCGACGACCCGGCGGAGCTGGTCATGGTCTTCGATCGCGAGGGCCAGCGCGCCCATCTGCACCGGTGAGCGGATAGGCGTGACTCCGCCGGCGCCCTCAGGCGTCCCGCAGAACCGCCGCGAGCTCGTCGCGGCTGGCAACGCCCAGCTTGCGGTACACGTTCGCGAGGTGGTTGTTGACGGTGCGCTCCGATATCCCCAGTCGCACCGCGATCTCGCGGCTGCGCTCGCGTGCCGCCGCCCCTCGTGCAACCTGGAGCTCGCGCGCCGAGAGGACTGCACCGTCGATCTCCCGATCGCGGGTGAGCGCCGGCTCGCGCACCGTCACAGAGGCGAGCTCGGCAGCCACATGACGCGCCTGCCGTCGGGCCTCCGCCGAAGCGGATGCCGAACGTGCCGCGTCCTCGGAGAACGTGCGAGCGAGTGCGTCGAGGCCGGCGCTGCGCAACGCGGGCACGAGCCTCATTGCTGCGTCGGCATCCTTGGCCGAGGCTACCGTGGCGGCATCCGCGACCAGGCGCACGAAGCGTGAGGGCGTCTCCGGCGCCGCCACCGCGAGGGTCTCGGCGACTGCCTCTGCGAATCCGAGCCGGATCGCCGTCGACGCGGTCAGTGCCGCCAGAAGGTGATGGCCGTACTGCACAGCTGCCGCGACCGCGTCGGCGAGCGCCGCCGCAGCCTCCTGCGCGCGACCCTCAGGAATCGCCAGCCAGGCTGACGCCTCAGCACGCTGCAGAATGACCTTGATGTCGGCGTGCGCGGCGTCATCGACGGTTGCGAGCATCGCCTGCGCGGCGCCTGCATCCCCCGACATCGCCGCGGCCGTCGCCCCCAGCGCGATGGCCGCGCCGGACAGCCCCGTGAAGTCGCGCCACGCCAGCTGGCGAACGGCAAGGTCGGCGAGGGGACCGGCACGGTCGAGCCGGCCCGCGTGAAGCTCGATCAGCGCAAGGACATATGACCACTGCCCCGCGGCATCCGGGGTTCCAGAGACCCGCTGACGCTCGGCGAGCGCGCGTGCGTCGGTGATCGACGCATCCGCCAACTCACTCAACATCTGGGAAAGACTGAGCAGCTCGCCCGCGTACGGCTGGTCGTGGCTCACGAGATCGGCGAGCGGTCGCGCCTCCGCGACGGCTCCACGGGCTGCCTCCGCGTCGCCTCGCATCGCTGCGATCATCGCCGACGTGAGCCCCATCGAGAGCATGCCGAGCACGTCGACGTCGCGGTCCGTGGAATCGTCGTCGGTCGCGCCGGGTGTCGGTGCGAGTCGAGGCAGCGTCGACACCGCGGCATCAAGGGGAACCCCTGCCATCAGCCGCCACTTGACCATCTCGGCATCCAACGCCACCGACGCGTCCGCCGACAGCGGCGCGCGCAGTGTCGTTGCACGCTCGAGTGCTGCGACAGGATCGGCGCGGCGGTACGCCAGATGCTGACCCCATCGCAACGCGAGAAGCGCGCGTTCGGCATCCGTCTGCGCTGTGCGCGCGGCGCGATCGAACTGTTCGTCGGCGGAGTCGGTTTCGCCGAGCACGGAGTGCGCCGCCGCAGCCAAGACGTGGGCTCGAAACCCTCCACCCGCCTCTGCCGCGGCATGGGAGAAGCTCAGCGATGTCGCCGCGTCCCCCACCGATGCCGCGTACCCCGCCGCCCACTCGAGATCTGCGGCAGACAGCGTCGAGCCGCAGTCGACCTCAACCTGCCCGGCGTCGGGCCCGCGCTCCGAGCCCTCGCGTTCGACGCTCGAATGAACCCTCGCCAGCCGTACGGCAGCGAACCGGTCAGTGTCTCTACCCGTCGTCCGCAACGCCGCCGCCGCCGTCGCGGCACGCTCAGCACGCTCGCTGCTCGACATGAGCGCGATCACCGCTTCGGTCAGGAGCGGGTGGGTGAGACGGATGCCCACACCTGCACCATCATCGACCAGTCCGCGGCTGCGAAGAGACGACAGCACCTCGGCGTCTTCCGTGCCCACCAGATCGGCGGGCCAGGGTTGGGCAAGTGCCAGCAGCCGCACGAAGCCGAGCTCTTCGGCATCCAGCTCGGTCACGCGGTGCCGCACCGAATCGACCAGATGAACGGGCAGTGCCGCCGCCTCGACCTCGACACCGAACGGCCCCTCGTGGACGCGTCCGGCGCGTTGCGCGGTAAGCACCAGCTCGCGCAGAAGCAGCGGGTTCCCCGCTGTCGCACGCAGCAGCCCCACCACCGACTCGGGGCGGACAGACCCGGCGAGATGGTGTTCGACGAGCTCCTCCAGTTGCGCGGCATCCAGCGGCTCGAGGGCGGTGACCGTGACGAGATCTTCGTGCAGCATCCGCGCAATCGGGCCCATAAGGCGATGCTCGTCACGCGCGGTCAGCAGAGTCGGAACCCCGTACACGCGGACGAGCTGATACACCACGGATGCCGACAGCGCGTCGAGTAAAGGGGCGTCGTCGACGATCAGCACGTAACGGTCCGGCGCTCCTCCGATCAGTCCGATCAGACGCTGGACCCGACCGGCGACGTCGTCCGAAGCATCCGCCACCGCTGAGGCGTTCAGAAGCGGTGCCAATGCCGCCAGCGGCACCTCGGAGAGCTCCTCGAGGGCCACCACCGGGACCACTGTCATGTCCAGGCGTGTGAGCTCTTCACCGACCTGAGCGGCAAGCGTCGTCTTGCCGATTCCGCTCGCGCCGCGGAGCATCTGCGAGCGGGCAGGGCGCGTGGCGAGCGCCGCGACGAGCGGGTCCCGAAGCTCCGGCCGAACCATCACGGGCCATCCGCCACGGGAGGACAGGAACTCGGCCATCTCGACCCACTGTAGTGCTCGTCAGAGCGCTGCCTCATCGGCGCTGTCACCGCCCCCGCGCACCACGGAGTCGACCCTCAGCTGCCCCGAGAATCACCCGCGGCCAGGCCTCACTTGGGTTCGATGCGATAGTCGATGTAGGCGGCGTCGGTACCCAGGTCACGAGCGGCGATGTTGACCCGGTAGGTCTCGCTCTCAGTGAACCAGGTCTTCCACCCCTCGCCATGATCGTCGACGGCGGTCACCGCGTACCCGGCGGCCTCGAGTTCCGTCACAAGGTCCTCGATCACCGACTCCCCGCTGATCGTGAACTGCAGGAACGCACCGGCGTCGTCGACAGTCGTCCAGCGGTATTCGCCGGCCGGCATGGGCAAGTCGGCCGGGAACCAGTCGGGCAGATCGGCGGCGTTGACCTGTGCCACGACGTCTGGCGCAGCTTCTGTGTCGACGTCGGATCCCGTGTCAGCAAGCGTCTCGGCGACCGAGCTGCTGACGTCGGATGGCGGCTGGGAGACCGCACACCCGGCGAGCACGGCGATGAGGAAAGGCGCGAGGAGCAGAGCTCGGGCGGTGCGCGCAGAGGCCTTGTCGCGAGCCTCGATCGAGGAATCGGCACGACATCCGTGGGCGGCGGGGACGCTGCGGAGCAGGGGCATCGGACTCTCCTCGATCAGGGGCGGGTGCCCGATCAGCATCCAGCGGCGTCCCCTCACCCGCAATGAGTAAGAACTGCTCAGCCGCCGCGCGGTGCCGTCTGGATACTCACTCGCGTGGGACACACCGTGGCACAAGCGGATGGGTGCTGCAGATCTCGACGACATGCCCGTCGTGCAGAGTCTGCTGCCCTCATGGGAGCAGTTCTCCGCCGAGTACGATCTAGGAGCCGCGATCGGTTGGCTCATCGACGGCGCACCGCGTCTGGGCTCGACCGCGACAGCTCATCAGCTCGGCGTACACAACCGTCTGGAGGCGGTGGCCCTTGCCAACCAGCAAGGTCTGGTCCGGTGGCACCACAACGACGGCGTCGGGGGCACGGATGCCTGACGGCGCGGGCGGATCAACGGCGCGGAAGGAGCACCGCCGCAGAGACGAAACCGGTCGATGCTCGCGGTGGTCCGCTGCGGCCTCACATCCTCGCCCCGGCGTCTGGTTCAACCGAATCGCGACAGACCCGCGGAGCGACTAGCGTCACACCTATGGCCTCTTCCCCTCGAAAACGTGACCGACGGGGCAGCGCCTTCCCGACCCGAGCCCGCCTTTGCCGACCTCGGACTCGGCGACGCCGTCATGAAGGCGTTGAAGGATGTCGGGTACGAGACACCGTCCGCCATTCAAGCCGCGACGATCCCTCCCCTACTGGCGGGACGCGACGTCGTCGGTCTCGCACAGACTGGCACCGGAAAGACGGCAGCATTCGCGCTGCCGATCCTCTCCCGGCTCGACCTGTCGCAGAAGACCCCGCAGGCACTCGTGCTCGCTCCCACCCGCGAGCTGGCCCTGCAGGTGTGCGAGGCGTTCGAGAAGTATGCCTCGCATCTGCGCGGCGTGCACGTCCTTCCTGTCTACGGCGACCAGGGCTACGGTCAGCAGCTCTCGGCGCTGCGCCGAGGCGTACACATCGTCGTGGGAACGCCGGGCCGCATCATGGACCACCTCGATAAGGGCACGCTCGACCTATCGGAGCTGAAGTACCTCGTGCTCGACGAGGCCGACGAAATGCTCAAGATGGGCTTCGCCGAGGATGTCGAGACGATTCTCGCCGACACCCCCGCGACCAAGCAGGTCGCCCTGTTCTCGGCGACGATGCCGGCGCAGATCCGCCGCATCTCGGCGCAGTACCTGAGCGACCCCGAAGAGATCACGGTCAAGACCAAGACCACCACGTCGGCCAACATCACGCAGCGGTACCTGCTGGTGTCGTACCCGCAGAAGGTCGATGCGCTCACCCGCATACTCGAGGTCGAGAACTTCGAGGGCATGATCGTCTTCACGCGCACGAAGAACGAGACCGAGACCCTCGCCGAAAAGCTGCGCGCCCGCGGATACACGGCTGCAGCGATCAGCGGTGACGTCGCGCAGGCGCAGCGCGAGAGGACCGTCAACCAGCTCAAGAGCGGCAAGCTCGACATCCTGGTCGCCACGGATGTCGCAGCCCGCGGCCTCGACGTTGACCGCATCAGCCACGTCGTCAATTACGACCTACCGATCGACACCGAGTCCTACGTCCACCGCGTGGGCCGCACGGGACGAGCCGGACGCGCGGGAGCGGCGATCAGCTTCGTCACCCCGCGCGAGCGGCGCATGCTGACCTCGATCGAGAGGGCCACGCGCCAGCCCTTGACCGAAATGAAGCTGCCGAGCGTCGAGGACGTCAACGCGACCCGGCTCACACGCTTCGACGACGCGATCACGGCGGCGTTGGCCGATCCGGCGCAGATCGGCACCTTCCGCGACATCATCGCTCACTACGTCGAGCACCACGACGTGCCCGAGGCGGATGTCGCTGCGGCCCTTGCCGTCGTGGCGCAGGGCGACACTCCCCTGCTGCTCGACCCGGACACTGAACCCGAGCCCCGCTTTGCGCGCGATTCGCAGGACCGACCCGAGCGTGGTGGACGTGACCGCAACGAACGCTCCGTTCGCGGCCCCCGCAGCGGAGGCGGACCGCGAACGACTTACCGGATCTCCGTTGGCCGGCGCCACAGGGTTGAGCCGCGCCAGATCGTCGGAGCCCTAGCCAACGAGGGGGGCCTTCGCCGCGAGGACTTCGGCGCGATCCAGATCCGCCCCGACTTCTCGCTCGTCGAGCTGCCCGCGGATCTCTCGCCCGACACGCTGAGGCGCCTCGAGAACACGCGCATCAGCGGCAAGCTGATCGAACTCAAGCCCGACCGCTTCGGCAACTCGGCTAAGCGCGAAGGCCGTCCACCGCGCCGCTGACCCGTTGCGGCATCCGGTGTCGCGGCATCGGCTCGAGCGTCATTCGCGGATGATCACCGGAGTTCCGAGCGGGAGCGCGGCGAGCGCGTGGGCTGCGGCTTCATCGACGCGCAGGCATCCGTTCGACACCCGGCCGGAACGTGTGTCGTGATAGTGGAAGGCGGTCACGGCGACATCGCCGCCGTCGAATCCGTCGAGAGTCGGACTCTGCACCGACAGGTAGGTGATCGGGTTCCCCCTCGTGTACGCGAAGCTCGGCTCGGTGCGCACCGTCATGATGAACGAACGACCCAGCGGCGTCGGCGTCGCCTCCACGCCGGACCCGAAGTCGGCTGCGACACGCTGCCGGTCCTCCCCACGAACGATGTCGATGGTGCGGTCGCCGAGCGAGACCTCGATCACCGCCTCTTGCGCCGTCAGCTCGACATCCTGCGTCCGGAGCCATCCGGTGAGCTGCCCGGAGTTTCCCCCGGACGGGTAGGACTGGCGGCCCACGAGCATGACCTTCACCCATGCGTCGTACTGCTCGATCACCGGCACCGCGGTGCCGTCGTAGTAGGACTCACGCGGAAGGGAGGCCACCGGAGCGCGACCGGGCTCGGCGAAAACGGGAGCCGCGGCACCTTTCGCGCGAGCGGCGACCCCGGTAAGCCCGCCGAATGGATCGTCGTCGACGGGCAGCTCAGGGACGATGGCGAAGACGGTGATCTCGGGGAGTCCGGCAAGGTCGTAGGCGGTCGTGTCCGCGGCGGGCCCGATCGGAGTGGGTGTCGGCGTAGGCGTGGGCTCGACGGTGGGCGTCGGCGTGGGCGTCGGCGCTGCCGCGAGCGGCGCACCCCTTCCCGACGCGACGATCCACGCGATGGCGAGCGCCGTCGCGACGAGGACGCCGGCGACGGCAAGCGCGATCCATCCCGCGTTCCGTCGGGTGAGCGCGCGCGTCGTGGCCATACGTCCATCGTCGGCGCCGGCGAGCAACGCCACAAGCGGCGATGCTTCTTGAGTGGTTGGCTCGGGATGCGCCCCACGGGCACTCCACGCCCCGCTTCGCGGCGCGCGGAGCCTCCGCCCGCGTGGGCCCGCCTGAATAATCACTCGCGGAACGATGAAG
>MDTD01199196.1_pt1 | contig 11844 bp, 11 predicted proteins | sample 811221 | NCBI WGS metagenome assembly MDTD01 (sample SAMN05326646, study PRJNA326480) | marine metagenome | isolation source: seawater | place: Pacific Ocean: South West | collected 2011
AAAGCACTAGAAAAAAAAATTTGGAATATAGAAGTTATAAATATAAGGGACTTTGCCAAGGATAAACATAAAACTGTAGATGATAAAATCTTTGGTGGAGGAACTGGCATGCTTCTTAAGGCAGATATTCTAGGGGAGTCATTAGACAAGAATATAAAAAAAGGAGAGAGAGTTTTTTATCTTTCTCCAAAAGGTAAAAAGTTTGATCAGAGGTTAGCAAAAAAACTTTCAAATGAAAAAGTTTTAAATATAATATGTGGTCATTTTGAAGGTGTTGATGAGAGAATTTTAAATACAAGAGAGATTGAAGAAATTAGTATCGGCGATTATATACTTTCTGGCGGTGAGTCAGCCTCTTTTGTCATAATAGACTCTGTAATAAGATTATTACCTAATGTTCTGGGAAATGAGATGTCAAAAAAAGAGGAAAGTTTTGAAAATGGCTTATTAGAGTACCCACAATATACAAAACCCCAAATATGGGAAAAACAAACTGTCCCAGAGGTACTATTGTCCGGTGATCACAGCAAAATTAAGGACTGGCGTTTAGCTCAATCAAAGGATATAACACGACGCCGAAGACCCGATTTATGGAAAAAATATTTAGAAAAACCAAAAAGTAAAAAATGAAAAATATTGAAGATATAAATAATGCTAATGTAGCAAAAATTGCCTCAAAAAAAAAGATACCAGATTTTTATCCTGGGGATACCATTCGAATAGGTGTGAAAATAGTAGAGGGTAAAAGGTCAAGAATACAAAATTTTGAAGGCGTTTGTATCGCAAAAAAAAACAGAAATATAAACTCCTCTTTTACTGTTAGAAAGATTTCTTTTGGCGAAGGTGTTGAAAGAACTTTTGCTTTATATAGCCCAGTTGTAAACTCAATTAAAGTTATAAGATCAGGTAAAGTACGTAGAGCAAAATTATACTATTTAAGAGATAGAGAAGGAAAGTCTGCAAGAATAGCTGAAAAAATTAAAAAAAATATAGGAATTGAAATGGATGTAAATACTACACCCGCTCAAAGCAAAGAGAAAATTTCAGATAAAGAGCTGGCTAAATCAGAGGAAAAAAAAATTACAGAAAAAAAAGAAATAAAAAAACCTGAAAACCTAAAGTAATTTTTCAATGTCAAAAACTTTATACGATAAAATTTGGGATGAGCATCTTGTACATCAGCAAGATGATGGAACATCACTTTTATATGTAGACAGACATCTTGTTCATGAAGTTACAAGCCCACAAGCTTTTGAAGGTTTAAGAATGAATAAAAGAAAAGTTAGAAAACCTAATTATACACTAGCTGTAGCGGATCATAATGTTCCAACTACAGATCGTACCCGAGGTATTGATGACAAGGAGTCGAAAATTCAAGTTGATACACTTAGAAAAAATTGTAAAGAATTTGGAGTACCATTATTTGATATGAACGATAAGAGACAAGGTATAGTTCACATTATAGGGCCAGAGCAAGGATTTACTCAACCAGGAACAATAATTGTTTGTGGTGACAGCCATACTGCTACACACGGAGCTTTCGGAGCGCTTGCTTTTGGAATTGGCACTTCCGAAGTGGAACATGTTTTGGCTACCCAAACTCTTTTACAAAAAAAATCAAAGAATTTTTTACTTAAGGTTAATGGTCAAATACCAATTGGTGTAACAGCAAAAGATGTGATTCTAAAAATTATTGGAACCATTGGTACTGCAGGTGGAACAGGATTTGTAATTGAATATTCAGGTGAAGTCATCAGAAACTTTAGCATGGAGGAAAGGATGACAATCTGTAATATGACCATAGAGGGAGGGGCGCGTGCAGGGTTAATTCAACCAGACGAAAAAACTTTTAAATATTTGGAAAATAGACCTTTATCTCCAAAAAATGATAATTGGAAAAAAGCTTTAAATTACTGGAGTAATTTAAAATCTGATCAAAATTGTGTTTTTGATAAAGAGGTAATAATTAATGGTCAAGATGTAGTGCCCCAAGTTACTTGGGGAACATCACCTCAAGATGTTGTACCTGTAAATGGATCAGTTCCAGATCCAAAAAAAGAGAAAAATGATGATAGAAGAATAGCTATGGAAAGATCACTTGACTATATGGGTTTAAGACCAAATACAAAAATGACAGACATCAAAATTGATAAAGTTTTTATTGGGAGTTGTACAAATGGAAGAATTCAGGATTTAAGAGAAGCTGCCAAGCTTCTTAAAGACAAAAAAATAGCTCAACATGTGAATGCTATGGTTGTTCCAGGCTCTGGACTTGTAAAGATCCAAGCTGAACAAGAGGGTTTGGATAAAGTATTTAAAAAAGCTGGATTTGAATGGAGAGAGCCTGGTTGCTCAATGTGCCTCGGGATGAACGAAGATCAACTTAAACCAAGAGAAAGATGCGCTTCGACTTCAAATAGAAATTTTGAAGGAAGACAAGGCAGAGGTGGTAGAACACATTTATTAAGCCCAGCAATGGCCGCTGCAGCAGCTATTACAGGGCATCTGTCAGATGTAAGAAAATTAAATAATTAAAATGGAAAAATTTAAAACAATAAAAAGTATACCAGCTTACCTTCCACTTATGAATATAGACACAGACAAGATTATTCCTAAACAATTTTTAAAAACAATTAAAAGATCGGGTTTAGGAAAAAGTTTATTCTACGAAATGAGGTTTGATGAGAAAGGCAAACCTGTTGATGGATTTATTCTAGATCAAAAACCTTTTAAAAATTCTAAAATACTTATAACTGGAAAAAATTTTGGTTGTGGATCTTCTAGAGAACATGCGCCATGGGCTCTACTGGATTTTGGAATTCGGGTAATTATTAGCCAAAGTTTTGCTGATATCTTTTATAATAACTGTTTTAAAAATGGAATACTGCCAATAATAATAAAAGATGAAATCATAAGTGAACTTAAAGACTACTCTTTAAGAAAAGAAAATATTGAGATAAAGCTTGAAGAACAACAAATACTCTATGGTAATAAAACTTATGAATTTGAATTAGATAAATTCAAAAAAAAATGTCTTTTAGAAGGCTTAGATGATATTGCTTTATCACTTAAAAAAGTCAAAAATATTGAAAGTTTTGAGAATAAACTAACCCAAAGTAAACCTTGGTTATAAGATGACAAAAAGTCAGAAAAAAATTTTACTTTTACCCGGCGATGGAATTGGTCCTGAAGTAGTCAGGGAAACTAAAAAAGTTATTGATTGGTTTAATAATAAAAAGTCTTTAGATTTTAAAATAGATCAAGATCTAATTGGCGGAGCATCAATTGACAAACATGGAATTCCAATAACCGATGAAGTATTTTATAATGCTTTGGAGAGTGACGCAGTGATTGTCGGAGCATGTGGCGGACCCAAATACGATAATTTAGAATTTTCAAAAAAACCTGAGAGAGCTCTATTAAAATTAAGAAAAGAATTGAAATTATTTGCAAATCTAAGGCCTGCAATTTGTTTTAAACAACTTGTCGACTCTTCAACTTTAAAACCAGACATAGTTTCTGGTCTTGATATACTTATTGTAAGAGAGTTAACAGGAGGAATTTATTTTGGTGAACCAAGAGGAATTAAACCAATTGAAAATGGTGAGAGAAGAGGAGTCAACACGCACGTATATACTACCAAAGAAATTAAAAGAATTGCGAAAGTAGCTTTTGAATTAGCTGAAAAAAGAAATAAGAAAGTGACATCATGTGAAAAATCAAATGTTATGGAAGCAGGAGTTTTATGGAGAGAAGAAGTTCAGGCCCTTAAAAATAAAGATTATAAAAAAATAGAGTTAAATCATATGTTAGCAGATAATTGTGCAATGCAGTTACTAAGGAATCCAAAGCAATTTGATGTAATTTTAGCTGACAACCTATTTGGAGACATGTTGTCTGATGAAGCTGCAATGTTAACAGGTTCGCTAGGTTTGTTACCATCTGCCTCATTAGGTGATAAAGACAAGAATGGTAGAACAAGATCTTTGTATGAACCTGTTCATGGTTCTGCACCTGATATCGCAGGAAAAAATATATCGAACCCGATTGCAACAATTTTGAGTTTTTCGATGGCATTAAAATATTCTTTAGGAATGCAAAAAGAATCTACAATGTTAGAACAGGCTGTTGAAAAAACACTCGAAGACGGACTAAGAACACCAGATATAATGTCAAAAGGTAAAAAAAAGGTATCTACCTCAGATATGGGTGATGCAATTATATCAAATTTAAATTAAAATATTAATAAATGAACTTAGCTATAATTGGTGCCACCGGCAACGTTGGAAGAAAAACTATAGAGATTTTAGAAAAATCTAAAATTAAAATTAGTAAATTATTTTTGGTAGCTTCCTCAAAAAGTGAAGGAAAAAAAATTAAATTTAAAGGAAAAGAAATAGAAGTTCAAAATTTAGAGAAATATGATTTTTCAAATGCTAAAATCACTTTCTTTGCAGCTGGAAGCAAAATAGCAGAGCAATGGGCTTTGAAAGCTAGTAAGAAAACTATAGTAATAGATAATTCAAAATTTTTTCGGATGGACGATAAAGTCCCATTAATAGTTCCAGAGGTAAACTTAGAAGAATTGGAGAATTTTAAAAAAAAGAATATTATCGCAAATGCTAACTGTTCGACCATACAAATGGTTGTAGCGCTTAAACCTTTACATGATCATTTTAATATTAAAAGAGTTATTGTTTCAACATATCAGTCTGTGTCTGGTGCAGGTAAAGCACCTATGGATGAATTAATAATCCAATCTAAACAATTACTTGAAGGAAAAAAAATATCTTCAAAAAATTTTACAAAACAAATAGCATTTAATTTAATACCTCATATTGATGAATTTGTAGATGAAGGTTATACAAAAGAAGAATGGAAAATGATTAATGAAACAAAAAAAATTCTAGATCCAAAAATTCAAATATCGGCTACCTGTGTAAGGGTCCCTGTTATGGTTTCGCATTCTGAGTCGATAAATGTTGAGCTTGAAAAACCGTTTGATATTAAGAGCGTTAAGGATATTTTAAATAATTCTGAGGGTTGTAAGGTAATTGACGAAAGAAAAGATGGCGGTTATATCACTCCATTAGAAGCACAAAATAGCTATTTTACTTTTATTTCAAGAATACGTAAAGACAGTTCTAATAATAGGGCGATTAATATGTGGGTCGTTTCAGATAATTTACTAAAAGGAGCAGCTTTGAATACTGTACAAATAGCAGAACAATTAATTAAAAAATATGTCCAATAATAATAGCCCATTATCACCACACCTACAGGTATATAAGTGGCACATATCTTCCCTTCTATCTATATCACATAGAATAGTTGGAATAATAAACTTTATATTTATTATTATGATTTCTTCTTTATTAATTTTAATGAAAGGAGACATACAAGTATTTCAAACTTTATCACAATCTTTAATAGGAAAATTTTTTACTGTTAGCTTTTGTTGGTCATTTAGTTTTCAGATTTTAAATGAGATAAGACATTTAGCATGGGATATGGGATATGGATTTGATTTAAAGATATCACAAATTACAGGAATACTAACTATAATTGGATCTTTTATATTTACTATTTTGTTTTACTTAATTGGGAAAAATTTATTTTAAATGATTAGAGCAGCAAAAAAATGGTTGGTGATAAAAATAACATCTGGAATATTAATTCCTTTTATGATCTGGTTTATTATTAATCTAGTAGCATTACTAAATACCAATGATTCTCAATCAATTTTATTTTTAGAAAATCTTACAACTAAAATAATTTTTACTTTATTCTTAATTTTCGCTTCAACTTTTTATACCTTAACAATAAGTGAGGTTTTTGAAGACTATATAAGCAGTTTTAAACTCAAAAATGCCGCAAATAGATCACTTGTTTTTTTTAGTATAATAGTCACATTATTATTAATTATTTTTTTATTTAATATATAGATTATGAAAACATATAAAATTATTGATCACGAATATGATGTAGTAGTTCTAGGAGCAGGTGGTTCAGGATTAAGGGCAGCAGTGGGACTTTCTGAAGCTGGTCTTAAAACTGCATGTATATCAAAAGTTTTTCCAACAAGAAGCCATACTTCAGCTGCCCAAGGTGGAATTTCTGCTGCACTTGGAAATATGGGCGAAGACGATTGGAGATGGCACATGTATGATACTGTCAAGGGATCTGATTGGCTTGGGGATCAAGATGCAATAGAACATCTATGTAAAGAAGCACCTAAAGCAGTAATTGAATTAGAAAAATACGGCGTACCATTTAGCAGAACTAAAGAGGGTAAAATTTATCAGAGAGCATTTGGTGGAATGACAAAAAATTATGGTAATGAGTCTGTACAAAGAACTTGTGCTGCAGCAGATAGAACGGGTCACGCAATACTTCATACTTTGTATGGCCAAGCCTTAAAACATAATACAGAATTTTTTATAGAATATTTTGCTTTAGACCTTTTGATGAAAAACGGGCAGTGCAAAGGTCTTATAGCTTGGAATTTAAACGATGGAACAATACATAGATTTAGATCACATATAACAATACTGGCAACAGGTGGTTATGGTAAAGTTTATTATACAGCAACCTCTGCACATACATGTACTGGAGATGGAAACGGAATGGCTTTACGTGCCGGTTTGCCATTACAAGATATGGAGTTTGTACAGTTTCATCCAACAGGAATTTATGGAGTGGGAACTTTAATCTCGGAAGGTGTTAGAGGTGAGGGTGGCTATCTTTTGAATTCAAAAGGGGAAAGATTTATGGAAAGATATGCTCCAAAGGCTAAAGATTTAGCATCTAGAGACGTAGTTAGTAGATCGATTGCAGTTGAGATAAACGAGGGAAGAGGAATAGGTAAAAATAAAGATTATGTTAATCTTCATTTAGATCATCTTGATCCAAAAGTAATAGAGGAAAGATTACCTGGAATTGCCGAGTCTGCAAAAACTTTTTGTGAGGTAGATGTAAGAAAAGATCCAATACCAGTAGTTCCTACGGTACATTATAATATGGGTGGCATACCAACCAATTATAAAGCTGAAGTTTTAACTTTGAATGGAAAAGAAAATACTGTGCCAGGATTAATGGCTATTGGTGAGGCAGCTTGTGTATCAGTTCACGGTGCTAATAGATTAGGCTCAAATTCATTAATTGATTTAGTGGTATTTGGAAAATCAGCTGCAAATAGGGCTGCAGAACTTATTAAACCTGGAAAACCACATGAAGAAATACCACAAAGCGAAACAGATAAATGTTTGGACAGATTTGATAAACTTCGTAATGCATCTGGATCAACAAAAACTTCCGAACTAAGATTATCTATGCAGAGAACTATGCAATCCAAATGTGCAGTTTTTAGGACTGAAAAAACTTTAAAAGAAGGTATGGATCAAATTAGAAAGCCCTTTGAAGGGATGTCAGATATTTCAGTTTCGGATAAATCTTTACTATTTAATACTGATCTTGTCGAAACTTTAGAATTTGATAATCTGATAAGACAGGCAATGACTACAATAGACTCAGCATATCACAGAAAAGAAAGTAGAGGAGCTCATGCGAGGGAGGACTTTAAAGATAGAGATGATAAGAAATATATGACACATACCTTAGCTTGGCAAAATGGGAACAACGTTAAAGTTGCCTATAGACCCGTTCACGCAAAAACTTTAACAAATGATGTGCAATACTTTCCGCCTAGGGAAAGGATATATTAATGGTTCAGTTTAGCCTTCCAGAAAACTCGAAAATCTTAAAAGGCAAATTTTTTAAAAATAAAACTGGCTCATCAAACCTTAAAAAAGTAAACATTTATCGATGGAGTCCATCTAGCAACGAAAACCCTAGAATAGATACATTCGAAGTAGACTTAAATGAGTGTGGGCCTAAAGTGTTAGATATTCTCTTTAAAATCAAAAACGAGATTGATCCTACATTAACATTTAGAAGATCCTGCGCGCATGGTGTTTGTGGTTCATGCGCCATGAACGTTGATGGAGTTAATACATTATCCTGCATAAAATCTCATTCAGACATAAAGGGAGATTTGAACATTTATCCATTACCACATTTAAAGGTTATTAAGGATTTGGTTGGAGATCTAACAACTCTTTATAAACAATACGAGTCCGTCGAACCTTGGTTAAAAGCAAAAGTCGGTGAAAAAACCTCAGCTGAAATAAAACAATCGCAAGAAGATAGAGCTAAGCTAGATGGATATTACGAGTGTATACTTTGTGCTTGTTGTTCAACATCTTGCCCAAGCTACTGGTGGAATGGTGATAAATATTTAGGACCAGCTGTGCTATTACAAGCTTACCGTTGGATAACAGATAGTAGAGATGAAGAAAGAAAAGAAAGATTAAAAAAAGTTGCTGATGAACTTAAGTTATATAGGTGTCATACAATAATGAATTGTACTAATTCGTGCCCCAAAGGTTTAAATCCTGCAAAAGCGATAGGCTCTATTAAAAAAATGCTTGCATCAAGCTAAAACCTTAATTAATCATTAATAATGAACCTAATTCAGCATTTTGTTGATGGAAAAGTATTCAAAGGTAGTTCTAAGCGAACTAGCAAAGTATTCAACCCTGCAGTTGGAGAACAAACCTCTGAAGTTGTTTTAGCCACAAAAGATGATGTAAATAATACAGTTGATATTGCAAAAAAAGCATTCCTTAGCTGGTCACAAAAAACTCCTTTGTTTAGGGCTCGGGTTCTTTTTAAATTCAAGGAATTAATAGAAAAAAATTCAGATTTGCTTACAAAAATGATAGTTTCAGAACATGGAAAAGTTTATGAAGACGCAAAAGGATCTCTAACAAGAGGATTGGAAGTTGTGGAGTTTGCTTGTGGCATTCCTCAATTACTTAAAGGAGAATTTACTGAAAATGTTGGTACAAATGTAGACAGTTGGTCTATGAGACAGCCTCTTGGTGTTTGTGCAGGAATTACTCCATTTAATTTTCCAGCAATGGTTCCTATGTGGATGTTTCCAATAGCTATTGCATGTGGAAATACCTTTGTACTTAAACCATCCGAAAAAGATCCAACTTGTTCGATGAAGCTAGCCGAATTATTTTTAGAGGCTGGTTTACCCCCAGGCGTTTTTAATGTAGTTAACGGTGATAAAGAAGCAGTAGATGCCATTATAGAAAATAAGGATATAGCAGCTGTTAGTTTTGTTGGATCAACACCTATTGCAAAATATATTTATGAAAATTGTGCAAAAAATGAGAAAAGAGTCCAAGCATTGGGTGGTGCAAAAAATCATTGTGTAGTTATGCCTGATGCTGATTTAGACCAAGCTGTTAATGGTTTGATGGGAGCAGCTTACGGTTCCGCAGGTGAAAGATGTATGGCACAGTCCGTTGCAGTAGCTGTAGGAAAAATTGGCGATGCTCTAGTAAATAATCTAGCTAAAAAAGTAGAAGCTCTAAAAGTTGGTCCTGGTATTGATAAAAAATCAGAAATGGGCCCACTGGTAACAAAAGAACATTTAGAAAAAGTTAAAAGCTATGTTGACATCGGTGTAAAAGAAGGAGCAAAATTGATTGTAGATGGTAGAAATTTGAAACTTCAAGGGTATGAAAAAGGATTTTATTTGGGGGGATGTCTTTTTGATAAAGTTAAAAAAAACATGAGGATATATAAAGAAGAAATATTTGGCCCAGTTTTGTCAGTTATAAGAGCAAAAGATTACAGTGAGGCTCTGAGTTTAGTAAACGATCATGAATTTGGAAATGGAGTAAGTATATTTACAAGGGACGGTGATACCGGGAGATCATTTGCAAGCAATGTCAAAATAGGTATGGTTGGTATAAATATTCCAATACCAGTTCCTATGGCATTTCATAGTTTTGGTGGATGGAAGAGATCACTGTTTGGTGATCAACATATGCATGGACCAGAGGGAGTTAGATTTTACACAAAACTTAAGACAGTAACTTCTAGATGGCCATCTGGTATCAAATCAGATCCAGAATTTATAATGCCAACAATGAAATAAAAATGAAAAAAATTTCTTTAATAGGGGCTGGTCAAATAGGGGGAACTTTAGCTCACCTTATAGCCTTAAAGGAACTTGGAAATATTGTTTTATTTGATGTCGCAGAAGGTCTTGCTAAGGGTAAAGCACTTGATATCGCTCAATCATCTGGGGTAGAGGGATTTAGCTCCGAGGTAATTGGTACGAATGATTATAAAGATATTAAAAATTCAGATGTAATTATAATTACTGCTGGTGTCCCAAGAAAACCTGGTATGAGCAGAGACGATTTACTTGGTACAAACCTAAAAATCATAAAACAAGTAGCAGACGGAATAAAAAAATATTCACCAAGTGCATTTGTAATATGTATAACTAATCCACTTGATGTAATAGTTATGGCCTTACAGAAATATTCTGGATTACCTGTAAATAAAGTAGTTGGGATGGCAGGAATCTTAGATTCATCCAGATTTAAATATTTTTTGTCAAAAGAATTAAACACACATATTAAAAAAATAGACTCATTAGTTCTTGGCGGTCATGGGGACACTATGGTTGCATTAATCAACCAAACAAAAGTTGATGGCAAACTATTAAAAGATATTGTGCAAGATGGGAAAATTAATGATGCCAAATTAAAATCAATAGTAGAAAGGACACAAAAAGGAGGCGCAGAAATTGTAAAACTTTTAGAAAAAGGTTCAGCTTTTTATGCTCCCGCTTCTTCTGGTGTTGAAATGGCTGAAAGTTATTTAAAAAATTTAAAAAAACAATTACCATGCGCTGCTTTTCTAAATGGTGAGTATGGAGTGAAAAATCTTTATGTTGGTGTTCCGGTAGTCATTGGGAAAAATGGTGTTGAAAAAATTATTGAAATAAATTTATCTGATAATGAGAAAAAATCTTTTGAAAACTCAATAAAATCAGTTCAAGAATTATTTATGGCTGCGCAAAAAATTGACCCAAATCTTTAATTACATACAATTAACTTTTTTAGTTTTATTTTCCTTTTTTATTAACTTCTATTATGCAAACTTTGGAATAGAGCCAATGGATACATTTGTATTGTACAATGGTGGTTTTAAAGTTCTAAATAATCTTACGCCATTCAAAGATTATTGGTTGGTAACAGGCCCATTAATGGACTATTTAAACGCATTTTTTTTTCAGGTACTAGGAGTAAGTTGGAAAAGCTACGTTATCCACTCATCTTTATTTAATACTGTTGTTTCAATTATAATTTTTAAGGTTCTGTGTGAATTAAAATTAAAAAAAATTTTTAGTTTTCTTTATGCTTTAATGTTCTCAATTTTAATGTATCCCTCAGCAGGAGTTCCATTTGTTGATCATCATGCGACAATACTAGTATTAATTTCATTTTTTTTGTTTATATTAGGTATAAAAAGAAAAAGTAATATCTGTTTTATTCTCGTACCTCTATTTTTAGTTTTAGCTTTTTTTTGTAAGCAAACCCCTACGGTATACGGAATAATATTTATATTTTTATTAAGTTTATTTTATTTAATAAATAATAATAACAAAAAAAATTTTTTAATCTCCAATCTTTTGGGAGGCTTATTTTCATTAGTATTTATATTGTTATTCTTCTTTTTTACTAAAATTCCAATTTCAAATTTCATAGAACAATATATTTATTTTGCTAGAACAGTTGGCACTCATCGAATGGGTAATTGGGGTTTTGATTTTATAGGCATAATACAACAGTATAAATTCATTTTACTACCATCAATATTAATTTTTTATTTGTCTTATATTTCATATAAAGAAAAAAAGAATCATGAAGATTTTTTAATTTTATTGTCTTTAATATGTTTGACTATGTTATT
>MDTD01040934.1_pt1 | contig 11843 bp, 5 predicted proteins | sample 811221 | NCBI WGS metagenome assembly MDTD01 (sample SAMN05326646, study PRJNA326480) | marine metagenome | isolation source: seawater | place: Pacific Ocean: South West | collected 2011
GATGTCGCCACGCAAGAGCACTGTATCGAATGCTTCGACTGTGACCGTGCCGCCCTGACCGTTTGTGGTCGAGTTATCGATGTTGGTCGATATCCAGCCGGTACCACTTATGTTTTTGGCTACGCTGACGTCGTCTCCGTTTGCGTCGAGGGTGATGTTGCCGCCGGCTCCAGTGGAAGTGTTGAGAATACTGCCTCCCACGATTACATCCTCACCGGTACCACTGGAGGTCATTATTATGGTGCCGCCGTTGCCGCCGGAGGTGGAATTGTTGATCGCGAAGCTTGTGTTGTTTCCGTTGTTCGATACGGTGGTCGACCCATCGATGCCGGTGAAGGTGATGGTGCCCCCTGTCTGGGTGGAACGGTTGTTCACGATCCCATCCACTAGAGCGTCATCGCCCGATGTGATGGTGATGTTGCCGCCGTCTCCACCTGTTGTGGAGTTGATGATGTTGCCGCGCTCGACGGAGCTTGCCGCTGCCACGGTAACGTCGTTGTTGGCCGAGGTAAGGGTGACCGTGCCGCCATTTTGAGTGGAGCGGTTGTCTATGGTTCCGTCTACTCTAACCGAGCCGGACGCTCCCCCGGCAGAGATGTTAATCACACCACCTACGCCGTTGGAAGTGGTGTTGTTTATGGTCTGGCTAGCTGCCAGGACATTGTCTATGGTCACATTCGAATTGGCCGAGGAAACACTGATTGCTCCTGCCGTGCCGTTCGACGAGTTGTCCAGAGTACCTTCTATATAGACGGCATGGTTGGTGGCTGCCCCTGAAGCAGTAACATTTATGGTGCCTGCAGTAGCGCCTGTGGTGGAATTGTTGATGTCAGCTGCTGCCGCGGAGAGGTCCTGGAGTGTCACGGAGCCGTCCGTGGAACGAACATTGACAGTTCCGCCTGTGGTCGTGGCCGTGTTGATGATGTCGCCACGAATTACAGCTGCGTCAAAGCTTTCGATTGTTATGATTCCACCTGGACCGTTAGTGGTGGAGTTGTCTATATTGGTTGAAATCCAACCCGTTCCGCTAATATTTTTCGCTACAGTGAGGTCGTCTCCATTGGAGTCTAGAGTGATGCTGCCGCCGATACCGGTGGAGGTGTTCAAGATGCTGCCGCCGACTGTTACGTCCTCGTCTGTTCCGTTTGCTCTGAGGACAATGGTGCCGCCGTTACCATTTGTGGTGGCATTGTTTATTGCGAAAGTTGTATTGTTGCCGTTGTTGCTGACTGTGACCGAGCCATCTGTGCCGGTGAGCGATAATATACCTGCTTGACCGGTTGAGCGGTTGTCTATAACACCATCCACAATCAGATCATCCGCCGCCGTAATGGTGATGGTTCCGGCATTGCCTCCGGTGGTAGAGTTGATAATATTGCCATCGGTTGTGCTGGGACCGGCTATGACAACATCATCTCCTGTGGCGGCTATGTTTATATTGCCCGCCTGAAGAGTCGAGGAGTTATTAATCTCTCCGTCAATCAGGACATCTCCTGTCGCACCACCTGCGTTTATGATTATGGTGCCGCCATTACCTCCGGTGGTGGAATTGTTCAGTCCGATAGAATTGTTAGCGCCGTTCGATACTTGAACGGTGCCGCCTGTGGCGTCCAGGGTGACGATTCCGCCTGAGCCTGTGGAAGAGTTGTCTATTCTGCCATCGAGAAAGGCAAGACTGACCGCGTTGATGTTTATGGTGCCACCGTTGCCACCGGTGGTAGAGTTTATGATGTCGCCTCTGACCGTGCTGCTTGCCGAGTCCAATCTTACCTGGTCATTGGCAGACGTGAGCCTTACCGTTCCTGCTGTCCCTGTGGAAGAGTTGTCTATTCTGCCGTCGATATCCACGTCGCCTGCCGCGCCGCCGGCATCGAATATTATTGTTCCACCATTGCCTGAAGTGGTTGAGTTGTTCACCGCGACAGCCTGGGCGGCGTCATTGTCGACTCTAGCTGTCCCTCCCGAAGAATTGACGATAATGTTTCCAGCATTGGCTGTGGTGGTGGAGTTGTTTATCACTCCTTCTATCTGTATGTTTCCACCGCCCTGAATTTGAATCTGGGCTGCCTCGGCGATGACGTCGTTATTGATATCGATGCTACCGGCTCTGTCGGCTCCGGCACTGTAAGCATTTAATCCGGCGGGGTTTAATAGAGCTCCAGTGTTGGAGACCACCACATTCTCCGACTGATTTATGGTCGCCGCTCGAATATTGACGTTGCCGACACCGGCACCACCACCGGTGGTATCAACATTGCGAAGGACGATGCTGTTGACGCCTGTGCTAGACTCTTCGGCAATGACTGTGAAGTTCCCACCATTAGTTGTGATGGAGCCACTGGGCATTAACGTTACTCTTCCCGAAGAAGCGTCCGTTCCTTCCCGGGCGATAGCTAGAAGATTGCCCCCTCCGGTGGTTATGGTGAGATTGCCGTCATTGAGGGCGATGCTGCCACCGGTAGCTGAGGCTCCGGTTATGGTCTCATCTCCGCCCGGGTTAGGTGTGAACTGGACGCCTGCCGCCAGGAACATGTCGCCGCCCTGGGAATCAAGGGTCTTTGCCGTTCCGCCCGAATCGGTTATGTTTCCACCGGCATAAATGGAGATTGGGTTTCCTATTATGGATGCGGTAATGTTGATGTTACCGGTGTTCGAAACCCTGGGGTCGCCCGTTCCGGTCAGTGTGCCTAGCTGCAGATCTGCTGTCTGAGAGTTTATCCTTATATCATGACCGGTGGCGTTTACTACCCCGGTTACCTCTTCGCCGTTGAAAGCGACCACGCCGTTGCCACCATTCAAATTCAGTTCATTGCTGAGAAAGTCTCCTCCATAGATTTCGAGGTCGGCTTTCTCCATGAATTCAGAGGCTCTGAAATTAATTGAGTTCCCTGCTGCCAATACACCGCCGGTATTGTCGAAGTTTATGTTCGCCAGTGATGCGGCTGCCTGATTGGCTACATTGATGCTATTGAGAGCAGATATTGAGCCGGAGTTGAAATATTGACCGGCAGCAGAGTTCAAGTTCACGGCGCCATTTAGAGCTGCTATGGCTCCGGCATTATTGATCAAAGAACCGGCGTTTAAATTGACACTAGAGCCGGTCATCAAGCCGGTGTTGCTAACACTTGCTCCGGCATTGATGTTGAGTACCCCAGGAGAAGAAATAGTTCCTGCGTTTAAGACGGAATTGACCACATTCAATGTTAAAGAAGACGATGAAAAGAAGTTGCTGAACAGATCTATTGTGGGCAACGAGGCCGACAGGAGTCCCGAACTTCCTATGTTGAGAGAACCGAAATTGAAAATCGATTCTTGACCGGCGGTATCGTGAATGGCGTATACAGAGCCGAGAATGTTCACGTTGTCTGCCACAGTCAGCGGTGATGCTGCATTGAAGTTGATCAGGTTTAGAGAGACAGCTTCCGGGATAAACAACTCATTGGTCCCAAGAAAGTCCTGGGCGGTGAGGGTGATATGTCCTCCGACAGCATGACCTTGTTCATTCAATAAAACGCTTTGGAAGCCAGTAAGCATTACATGCTCCACCGCTTCTAGTTCCGCTGCAGTTAGGCATTCTCCCGGGGTTATTGTTCTCGTACTTCCACCGGTGATTGTGCCGCTGGCGTTGACTTCTCCTCCAACGATAATCTCAATGGGGGCGGTATTGGGAGCTGAAAACTGCTCCAGCTCGGAACCGAAGTGCAAAGAGGTAGAACCTTGTGTACCCGATTGAGCCGCTTGCTCGGCGGCGATGGTAGCGGTCGTGGCCGCCTGCTGGGCAGCTTCTTCTGCGGCGACGGTGGCGGTTGTGGCCGCCTGATGGGCGGCTTCTTCTGCGGCAACGGTGGCGGTTGTGGCCGCCTGCTGGGCAGCTTCTTCTGCGGCAACGGTAGCGGTTGTGGCCGCTTGCTGGGCGGCTTCTTCTGCGGCAACGGTAGCGGTAGTTGCTGCTTGCTGGGCGGCTTCTTCAGCGGCAATGGTAGCGGTTGTTGCTGCTTGCTGGGCAGCTTCTTCAGCGGCGATGGTAGCGGTTGTTGCTGCTTGCTGGGCGGCTTCTTCGGCGGCGAGAATCGCGGTTGTGGCCGCCTGCTGAGCGGCTTCTTCTGCGGCGATGGTGGCCATCGTGCTCGCCTGCTGAGCGGCAGCTTCTGCCGCGACAATTGCCGTTGACGCAGCTTGCTGAGCAGCAGCTTCAGCGGCGACGGTAGCGGTTGCCGCCGCTTGCTGGGCGGCCTCTTCAGCGGCGATGGTAGCGGTCGTACTCGCTTGCTGGGCAGCTTCTTCGGCAGCAATGGTCGCCGCAAGCGTGGAGGCGTTACTTGCTGCTTCGATTGCTGCTACATTTGCGGCATTTCCAGGATTTGCGGGATTGGACCCACCGGAGGTCGGAGTGGCGGTCTGTGGTTGAGCTCTAGCGTCTAGGGGGAGAGAATAAGACAAAAGAATCCCAAGGGTGCCGTATTTTGCCCACTTTTTGAGATTCTTACTAAAGTTCATTGAGGTCCCGTCTGATTCCTGATTGATTCCTTAAGTGCCAGGGATTAGCTCTAATATAGTAAAATATCGCACAGAAGTGTGAGGCGGACGTGATATCGGCGAGCTAATCCTGCATATTTAATATTATAAATATGCTTTTGACCGAATTCCATCCGTCAAAATGCCTATTTTTGCTCATCGAAACAATCCTGACTGTCTGGCTAGTTCAATTCTTACTTGCTTAGGCTAAGCGGTAGAATCACTTTAAACTCAGCTCCTGCGCCCTCTTCGCTAATGCAAACTATCTTTCCGCCGTGACTTTCGACGATCTGTCTACATAGGTATAGTCCCAAACCTGTTCCCGCTCCGGATCTTTTGTTTCTAACCGAAGTCGCCCGGAAGAATCTCTCAAATAAGTGCTCTTGTTCTGCCTTGGATATCCCATGTCCGTTGTCTCGAATAAGAACAACTAACTCGTCTCTATCTCTTTCTATCTTTAGTAATATCGAACCATTATCCGGGGTGTATTTGATGGCATTGTCCAGGAGGTTTGTGATTAATCTCTTTAAGGCCAGGCTGTCTCCTTTGCATATTGGATCGTCATCAGGGAAAGAGGTTGTGACTGAAAGAGCTTTTGCACTGGCAAAAGGGGCCGCTATATCCAGGCAAGAGTCTATTATCATTCTCAAGTCGACTGCTTCAAAGTGAACATCCTGTGCTTTGAACTCGTATCTGTATACTTCAAGCAGTAGTTTTATTAATTCAAGAAGGTCTTCGGTGCTATTCCTCAAAATACTGAGGACGCTCTTTTGTTCGGCAGAAAGTTTGCCCAAGTTTTCTTCTAGTAGACCGTCTAGAATATGCATCTGGCCTATAAGGGGATTTTTTAAGTCATGACTTAGTGTCGCCACAAAATCTTCTCTCTGGCTATTGAGAGCGACTCTCTCCGTTACGTCTATGCTTAGAACCACAAGACCTTCTATTTTGCCTTGTTCGTTTTTGACCGGCCAGATAGTTAGATCACAAATAGATTCTGAGCTCTCTTTGTTGTCTGTCCAATGCTTTTTGAAGTTGCTTTTGGATAAAGGCTCTCCGCTCTCTATCACTTGAAGAAGCATGTTGTTCGGAATGCCTGTTTCTAATTCAAAGAAGAACGAACCCTGGGCCGCTTCGTGATCAATCCGAAACTGCTTGCAAAATGAGGTATTTGCTTCGGCTACGATCAAATTTTTGTCAATCCAGGCAATTCCTATTGGCGCATTTTTGAGTATGGCCTGACCTGTATTTAGGCGAGAATTTAAAGCCCGCTGGATCCTTTCCTCTGAATTCTTTCGCTCCACAAAGTGCGCTATGTTATAACAGATGTTTGCCAAAACCTGGGAGGTCTGTTCATCGAAATTGACTTCTTCCTCTCCGAGTAATTCAAGCATTCCGAGAATTCTCTTGCCAAGCTTTATCGGGCAAGAAATAGTAGAGTTGAAGCCCTTGCTGTTTTTCGCGTATTCAGTTGAATAATCTCTGTACTTTGCCAATGCGCTCAATCCGTATTCATCTCCGTAGCTGGATTCTGGCTCGGTCGGCAAAACATTTGAGGCTTGTGAACTGTCATCGAGCATTAATGGTGATGGAGAAGAGTCATTATCGAATGACACCGAAAGACATTTTAGATTCTCATCCAGATCTTCAGCGCACCAAATTGAGGCAAACGCAAAATCAGTTGCTTTGCGGATCTCCTTTAATATCTCTGGTGCCGCAGAGGATAGAGACTCGCTATCGGAGAGAAGTTCAATGCAATTGATTTGAGCTTGATTCAATCTGGCGGCCTGTTTGAGTTTGGTGATATCTCTAACTATCAGAGAGGCACCTATGTTAGTGCCATATTCTGAATAAATTGGTGACACCGCAATTGACAGATGCAAAATCGTTCGTCCTTTTTGTGCTACCGAATACTCTCTGTAGCTGGTGCCGGAGTTCTTCGTCGCTTTGCAAAGTTCTACCAAAGAGCCTGGACTGTCCTCTGTGTCGATATAATTTGCAATGCTCTCGCCAATTACTTTTGATGATTCGAATCCGAAAAGCTTTTCAGAAGCTTTGTTCCAGGACATAATTCTTCCCTGCAGGTCGCAGCCTATAATGCCCTCTTCCGAACTCTGAACAATGGTGGCAAGAAGAGCTTTTGACGATTCTGAGAGTTTTTTATCTATTCCGATGGAGAGTTGGTTGAAAATCCATTGCAGAGAAGCAGATGATTCTTTACATTTCATTTCATCTATTGTGATTGCCATCATTCCCAGCGGTCTGTTTGAAACTTTGAGTACTTGTACCATCGTACTGAAATTGCCGGCTTTCGTTTTAGCTTTTATTGCTTCCCTTACTTTCAATTTCAGAAGATTCTCGTCATCATGGCGGATCAGGCTCGCCGAGCTATCCTTAAGCTCAATGGTTTGCAAATACGGCTTTGAGTCCAAGTCATTTGAGAATGAATAGGCTTTCAGCTTGAGCTTTGATTCTCTTTCTTCCAGGAGCCAGATTGAACAATCTTCTATACCGGGGTGATTGCTGATTTCCTTCGCTGAACTCTCTAGCATTTGCTGTAAAGTCGATGATTCAATTATGGTGGTACCAATGGTGGCCATCAATTTATTTAGTCTGGTTTCAATAAGCAGCTTCTCTTTTGTTTCCTGGTGTTCTCTTGCTTCTATAGCGAGTTTTATTGCTCTTTCCAGAATCTCTTCATCCAACTTACTTTTTAAGATATAGTCTCTTGCTCCTTGTTTAAGAGACTCCACAGCGGTTTCAAGATCCTCCATCCCGCTCAGAACGACAATAGGAAGTCGTTTGTTTTCTTTGAGCAGTTGTGCCAGGGTGGATAGACCGGTGCTGTCTGGAAGGGCTAGGTCGAGCAAGATTACATCAATTATTTTCTCGCTTAAGTGCAAAAATGCCTGCGCTAGCGTGGTTGCTTTTACTAGTTCATATTCAGGTGTGCTAAGCAGTTCTTCCGCGAATCTTGCGTCCGCTGGGTTGTCTTCCACCAGTAGAATTCGGGTAGTACTCATTGGTGCGCTCTCAATGGGAATTTTACCGAAGAAAACCAGAACTCATCCATCGCTTTGATTAAATCCACAAACTGGTCTAAATCCAACGGCTTGGTGACATAACAATTGGCGTTCAGTTTGTAGCTGTTTTGAATGTCTTCGGGGGATTTTGATGTGGTTAGAACTAAGACAGGCATACTGCAAAGGTCTGGATGTTGTTTGATCTCCGCCAGGACCTGTCGACCGTCTTTGCGAGGCAAATTCAGATCGAGAATTACCAGATCCGGCAAGCTTCTTGAGCTACTTACCAGTTTTTCCAGGAGAAACTCCATCGCCTCTTCTCCGTCCCTGGCTACATGAAGATCAATGGTTATATTTTCATCGAATAGAATTTCTTTGACCAGTCTTACATCGGCCTGACTATCTTCTACAAGCAATACTCTTACCTTTTCAATCATATGATATTAACTTCCTCCTCGGTGAATTGAGTTCCTTTTGGCAGAGTAATACTCAAGAGCATGCCGTTACCAGGCGAAGAATCTACCGTTATCTTTCCTCCATGCCGAAGCACTATTTTTTTGCAAATGGCGAGACCTATGCCGCTTCCCTCGTAGTCTTCTCTTGTGTGCAGTCTTTGAAAAATCACAAAAATTCTGTCCGCGTGCTTCATGTCAAAGCCTATTCCATTGTCCTTGATGTTTACAGTCCAGTTCTCGGATGTTTCTGTAGATCCAATAGATATTATGGGTGGTGCCTCTGTGCGGAACTTGATGGAATTGCCGATTATATTTTGAAAGAGTTGAAGGAGTTGTGAAAAGTCGCCATATACCTCCGGTAGGTCCTTCGCTTGTATGGTGGCGTTACTCTCTTCTATTGTCAGTTTTAAGTTCTCCGAAGCAGTCTGAACAATTTCGGCTATTTTGATTTTTCTAAAGGATTTCCCTTTCGTCTCTATTCTGCTGTAAGTTAAAAGGTCGTTTATCAGGGTCTGCATTCTCAGGGAGGCATCGGTGATAATGTCTATGAACTCATCTGCGTTTTCGTCTAGTTTGCCGGTATATCTTCTCGCAATCAACTTGGAATAGTTTGAGATGACCCGCAGCGGTTCCTGTAAATCGTGCGAACAGACGTAGGCAAATTCCTGAAGATCTTCATTTGATTTTTCTAGCTCTTTGATCTTCTCTTCCAGTAAGGCTTCTGCTTTTTTCCTTTCTGTAATATCAACAACTGAAGCAATCACGAAGCTGTCTTCATTGTTTATTACCGGATTGAGTCCGATTTCAACCGGGATAAGACGTCCGCTTTTGTGGACTCCGAATAGGTCTCTGCCTGCTCCCATAGGTCTGGTTTCGGGATTTCTTAAATAAGCCTTTCTCTTGTCTGGGTGTTTTTTTCTTGCCGATTCAGGTACGAGGATCTCGATCGGCTCTCCCAATAATTCGGTTCTGCTATATCCAAATAAGTTTTCTATCTGCGCGTTGGCATGGGTGATTTTTCCTTTGCTGTCAACCATCAACATTCCGCTGGGCGAAGCTTCCACCAGAAGCATCATCTTTTTCTCTGCGCTTAACTTCTGGTCTTCCTCTTCAAGGCGAAGTACCACATGAGATTGCTCTCCCCATTTTATGGAGTTTGCTATCGCCGCAAACTGTAAGGCTCGCCCATCTTTTCTCATTCCTTTCAGCGTTATCCGAATTGATTCTCCACCTGAAGTATTGGTTGGAGATATGAGAGATTGTATGGTCTCATCTAGAGCTTGTATATTCTCTTCCGGCAAAAGGGTAAATAAGGACCTGCCGGTGAGTTCTCCCTCGTCATAAAAGAAGATCCCTTCAGCACTTTTGTTGGCAATTGTTATCTTCCATTTCTCTTCGATACTGGTTTCTATGACCAGATAGGGAAATGGCATAGTGTCGAATATGGTGCTAAAAACTTCTCCAGCAATTTGGATTGGTTCATTATTGCTTTTCATTGCCGAGCACAGCCAGTACAAATATGGAAAGAACGCCTTCTTTCCTCTAGGGAATGTCGTAAATAGTAGAAGCCGGGGTGCCAAACAGATGCCAGAATATCATTCTAGCATCGATTTCTTGTCAGATACAGGGTGATTTTAGAGGAGTCTGTAGTTTTCCTCTAGTTATATGCGTGGACTGGCTTTAACGGATTCCCTGGGGGGTGAGATCTCTTCAGGGACTAGTTCTCGTGGCTTTTGAGAGTTAATCATTCGTCAGGCAGATCACTCATTTGGGTGATACTAAAACAGGTTTATCTTGGCTGTCTTTATGACCGGAGCAACTGTTTTTCTTAAAGCTTCCCCAACCAACTCCATATCCTTTTCAAAGTACTGTCCTGTCCATTCGTCCATGAAGAATTTTTTGAACTCTACAGCCAGACAGACCCCGTTTTCCGGATAATTTTGATGTACCCAGGCGGATAGATTGCCGCCTTTGAATTTGATGTTTTCTCTAACGTCCAACTCTCTTCCGTCGTAATCGAAAGATTTTATCTCCGACATAAAGGTCTCTGCCACTCCCTTCCATCTATCTTTGTTGAGGGTTCCCGTGCCGAGATTTACTTCCGGGTTTTGCTCTATCGATTCAGGGGGAGCCTCGGCCCCATTTCTTCTATGATTGTAGGAGTGTATGTCGTAGAGAACAAAAGCACCGTATTTAGTGACCAGCTCATCCAGTATGGTTTTAAGTTCCGCGTAGAAGCGGTCATATTTTTCCAGGGAGCGGTTCACTAAATCTGAGGATAAATTCTCCTCCCAGATATTTAAACCCCAGGCATCTTCTGCCTTTGCGTAGACTGCTTTTTCTCTGGGACGGTTCAAGTCAACTTCGAATCGGGAGGTGTTTAGAACTATTTTGTTTGGAGAGATAGTTGTCCAGCGACCAGTGTAAGGGTCTTCTTCCCTCAATCTATCGGGCTCTTTTAATATCATTCGTTCTTGCAACTCAGTCCGCACCTGGTGCCCGTTGTGAATTGCTGTGGCAAGCACAGGCGAGTCACCCCTTTCTATATTCCAGTCATGGAGTGTATTATTCTCGACCATTTTGCCCAACCTCCGGTAAGAACAGTGATTTAACCAATCTTGTGAGTCTAGCATTCGGTCGCCTTATTAAGTATAATGACATCTTCCCGCAGGCTGAGATTGAGAATAGATGATTTCTTTCGGGAGACAAACGAATGGGCAACATAGTAAATCGCAGCGATTCAGATGAAGTGGATTCCATCAATCATATGCTCTGGGGGAGTCTGGCGGGAACAGCTATTTTTTTGATCTTGGTGTGTGTCTACTACTTTTGTAGACCGGAGATCGACAGAGTATTTAAGGATGGCGTTTCGTCTCTCTGGGCAAGGGCAGATCAGAGTGAGGAAGATCCATCCAGGATCAAGATTATTGATAGTGCGCCTTCTAAGAACAACGAACAGCAGCTTGAGATCAATCCTGCTCAAGATTTGGAAGCTGATGATGGCGGAGAATTGCTTTCCGAAGATGTTTCTTCCCGGTTTGGAAGGCCGCGTTCAGGGAAATAAATTTCCCTGTCCGAGTAAAGGGTCTTATCTATGATTACTCTCCAAACAGACCGTTGGGAGGACTCTGGAACGCTCCCTGGGATGGATTGTGAGCCTGGAGCAGTACCGCGTTCATAAGGATTTTGCGAACTAGCTTTCTATCTGCCTTATCATCTGACTTGAACATTTTTCTGAGCGGCACGATCTTCTTGAGGGCGCTTGGAAGAGAGAAATCAGCCAGGAAAACATCCATGTCGTCATTGATTTTATAGTAGTTCGGATTGCGATAGCCGATTATTTTGGCTTCGTGTTTTACTTCACCGAAATCTTTCGTTCCCTGGCGACTAACGAGAAGCATTCTTCCCGGAGGGAGGTTAATCAGCTTCTTACCGACCACAACTTTCATGCCACCAGGTCTGCTCTGGTGGAGATTGAAGACGGCGGTATCATTGCCGGATTTGTCGGAGACGAAGGCCACAGCACCTTTAGCGATTATCACCTGGCAGTCCTTGGTTTTAACCGAGGTGGTGCCGTCCTGGGGTGAAATCAAGGTCGATCCGGAGTTAAAGTTCAACATGCCGTCTTGATTTAGCTGGCCCATCTCAAGCAACTGACTTAATCGAGAGTGTTCCGCACTGCCTGGAGTGAAGTTTGAAGCGAAAGTAACGGCACCATCTATGGTCTTGTTCACTTTAGGATCTATTTGCTGATTCTCGTCGTTCCTTATATAGCCTGATAGCTCGGTCTGGTCTCTGGGCATCAGGGGAATGAAGAGGTTGCGGTTCGAGCTATTTAGCGCCAATAAATTAA
>MDTD01169817.1_pt1 | contig 11843 bp, 10 predicted proteins | sample 811221 | NCBI WGS metagenome assembly MDTD01 (sample SAMN05326646, study PRJNA326480) | marine metagenome | isolation source: seawater | place: Pacific Ocean: South West | collected 2011
AATATATATTATATATGGAACAGGATGGAGGTTTTTGGGTTAATTATGGAGGTGTGCACGTCGACCACAGACTGATTTCCCCTGAGGAGGCTGACAAGGGACCCGAGGAAACCGAAGAAGCACCAGCAGCAGAAGAAGCAGCAGAAGCAGCAGCAGCAGCAGCACAACAAGCAGCAGAAGCAGCAGCAAAATCAGTCCCAGAACCACCAGCAGAAGAAGCCGAATTCGCAGCACGAGAAGAAGCAGCAGCAGCACGAGAAGAAGCAGCAGCAGCAGCAGAACAACCCAAAGGGAAAGAAAAGACATCAAGAGAAGAACTTGATGGAGCCAGAGTAGCATTAAAGAAGATATTGGGAGATGGAGCAGACCAGGTGCTAAGATTTGCCACTGACGACGTAGAAGATGACGTAGAAGATGACGTAGAAGATGACGAAGAAGATGATCTCTCAGATATAGGTACTGACATTAGTGAAGGTAGTGATATTGATGATTTATATGTTAGTTTAAATAAACTTAATAGAGTTTTAGATATGTTACTTGTAATTGAAAAAAGATAGTTTAGTAAACTTATTATTTTTAATATGACTTAAATTTTTGTTTGATTTTTATTTTTATAATATATCTTAAAAATAAATGTCTTTGTTATTAAATTATAATGAAAGTATAGATAAAACAAAAAGTGATCCAAATAGAATAGAATGGACAGATTTGATTAATAATTCTACTGCAAAAATTATCCCAAGTAACAATAGTAATAACAGTAATAGTAGTAGATATAATGAATTATTAAATAAACCAAATAATGAATTTTTAAATAAACCAAATAATGAATTTTTAAATAAACCTAACAATGATTTTGAAAATAATATGTTAAATCAAAATATAATATTAAATAATAAAGAATCATTTGATTCAAAGAATTCAACAATTAATTCATTACAAGATGAAATAAGGGATTTAAAAAAGAAATTAAAATTTGTTTATGAAAAAGATGATACGATCCATGAATTAACTGTAGAAAATAATAAATTAAAAGATAGTTTAGATGATTATGATAATTTAATAAAAGTAAATAATAAATTAGAAAATACAAACTCTGAATTAAGAAGAGATTTAGACAATATTATTTTACAATTAATGAATCATGAAAATATAGAAAAAGAAAATATTTTAATTAAAAAACAATTAATAAAAATGGATTCAGAAATTAAAACAATGAAATCAGAATCTAATGATATAGAAGTACAATATTCTGTTTTAGTAGATAAATATAAAACATTAGAATATAAATATATTGCTCAAACACAATTATTTGAAGAACAGAAAGGACTATTAAATAATATAATGAAACAAAACTCATCAGAAGAATTTAAAGTAAATCGAGAAGAAATGCCTCCTCAACAAATGCCTCCTCAACAAATGCCTCCTCAACAAATGCCTGCTCAACAAATGTCTCCTCAACAAATGCCTCCTCAGCAAATGCGTCCTCCTCAACAAATGCCTGCTCAACAAATGCCTCCTCAACAAATGCGTCCTCCTCAACAAATGCCTCCTCAACAGAAAATGAATATAGATGTTAAAAAGACTTTAGAAAATTTACCAATAAATAAAGAAAAAGTAACTATTAATACAGATAAAAATAATTATAGAGAAATTGATGTATTAAGTAAAAATACTAATAAAATAAATACTAATAAAATAAATAATGTACCTGGGATACAAAAAAAGACACTTCCTAAAGTAACACTAAAAAAGAAAGAATATTCTTCGGAATCTGAATCAGATTATTCATCCGAATCAGAAACAGAATCTGATTCTGAAGAAGAAAAATAATATATTATAGATTATAATGAGTGAATGGCAATCACCTATACCGAAAATAATTCATTTAATATGGATTGGTACAAATCCATACCCAGATTATTTTCTATTATTTATGAAAAGTTTTAAAAAATATTTACCTGAATTTGATATAAGAATATGGACTAACAAATCATTAACAAAAAAGAATTTTCCAAAAACATTTGATTATATTCAAAAAGCTAAAAAAATACACGGTAAAAATATGTATGATGAAGATAATTATCAAATGTTTAATATTAATGGAGGACCTGCCATGACTTATTCAAAATGGGCACAAATTACAGATTTAATGAGATTAGAAATAGTATATAATTATGGTGGCTATTATTTTGATACTACTTTTGAAATATTAAAACCTCTTTATAATTTATTAAATATTAAAAACAAAACATTTGTTGGATGTAATGAAATACCTAGATTTAAAGACCATGATAAATTAAGTAATTCATTTTTTGGAGCAACAAAAAATAATCTAATTTTAAAAAGATTACTGGATAAGAATAAATTAAATAAGATAGACTTTTACGCACATCAAGTAGATTTAGAAACCGGACCCGGATTTTTAAGATCTGGAATATATGATTCTGATTTTAAAAATATTCATATATTTCCATCTAAATATTTTTATCCATTTGTAGAACCTTTATCATCTATAGAAAAAAATCCACCTTATAGAAAAGCAGCTAAGAATAAATGTGCTTCACATTCAGATAAGGCTAAAAAAGGATATATTAAGTTAAATGGAGATAAAGGATATATTAAATTTCCTTGTACGAGTTATAAAGATTCATATGCATTGAAACATTGGCAGCTAGGTAAGAGTTGGACAAATTTTTTAAATTATGAAGTATATGATTAAATTTGATAACAAACTATTTAAATAAAATACATTAATTAAATATATAAATATATAAATAATATGAAAGGACAAATTAAAAAAGAGGATAAAGTATTAATATATGAATGGTGTAAAAAAAAACACCCTTTAATAAATAGTCAATTAATATATGAAGAAAAATTAAAACATAAAAATTTACAATCTACTCATTGTGTAGAAATCAAAAGGACCATAAACCTTTGATTTATTTTTAGCATTTTCTCTTTCCATTTCTTTAAAGCTTACAAAGCTAATAGGAGTGACTTTTGAACCATCCATCTTTCTGTTTCTTTGTCTACATCTAAGAGACATTAAATCACCATTTAAAATAATTATCTTTTTTTTATTTTCAGAACGAGCATATTGTACGTGCGAACAATTCATTGTGTTTGGTCTAATATCAAAAATCATTTATCTAATTATTATTAATAATTTATTTTTAAATATTTAATATATTATATTATAATTATGTCTAGTAATATTAGTGGGGATAATATAATTACAACAAAAAGAAAAAATACAGAAGACCATATAAGGACTAGATGTATGTATGATGAAGGAGATGGTTGTAAGAATTATAATATGCATCACCGAAGAAGATTTTCTCATAAGGGTGATTATGATTGGGACAATCAAAAATCATCCGATAAAAGAAGAAAAAGTTCAGCTTCATCTCTGTATGATTCAGCTGCTTCTGCTCCTACTGTTCCTGCTCCTACTGATACTGCTCCTACTGCTCCTGCTCCTACTGCTCCTGCTCCTACTGCTCCTGCTCCTACTGATACTGCTCCTACTGATACTGCGGTAACAGCCGCAACAGCCGCAACAGCTGCTGCTCCTACAAAATTAAGACCAAAAAGACCAAGAAGTCCAAGATCAAAACGAAATAGTTTAAAAAAAAACACTGGAAAAAATATGCAGCAAAAAAGAAATGATAAAAGTAATGAAAGGAACGAAAAAAGGGATGCAATTTTAAGAAAAACCCGGACTCAAAGTGCTGATGTAGATCAAAGTGCTGATGTAGTTCAAAGTGCTGATGTAGTTCAAAGTGCTGATGTAGATCAAAGTGCTGATGTAGTTCAACATGGATTTTCTAAAGACCCATATTATGATTCCAAATTGATGTCAGTTTATGAAACGTGGCGTTACCCCGGGGCGGCTATAAGTAAATCAGAATCAATAAATGAAGGAGAAGTTGTGAAATATAGAATAACAAAAATACTTGGTTGTCATATTCTTGATCCAAACTCTCAATTTGTTAAACAAACAACAATATCAGAACATAAAAGCTTTGATAGCTGGGGAGTAAGTGATGGTAGTAAAGAAAAATCAAACTTTCATTACTTATTACCTTATACTTCTACCAATTTTGATTTTATGGATTACTACACATATACAGTTGTACTAAATGATAATAAAAAACTAGTATTTACCGTAAATGCTTCTATAATAAAAGAAGGTCTTATGATTAATTATTATGAACCTGAAGAAGGTACTACAGTTGATACTGCGTCAAGTTTTTTACATAATAATGTAGAAAGTGATAGAGAAGAAAACGCGTTTTTATTAGATATTAACTTAAGTTCTGAAATGATACCTACAGATGATGCCAGAAAAAATGAATGGTATGCTAATCAAAAATATATAAAAAATCCTGGATTACTAAATGAGTGGTGGTTAAGTATGAGTAGAAATACAGGTATTTCACTTTTTGGAAGTATTGAAAGTATTAATTCTTACAATACTTCATTAGTTACTGTTGTATTTAAACATTTCACACGTAGATGGCCCAAACAAATAAGATACTTAGATTTGAGAGATAGTTGGTCTTTAGTTAAAAAAAATTCAGCTTTTTGTAGTGGTATACAAGAACTCGCAGATCAATTAAATAGAGTATATCCAGAAATAACAGCACTCGATCCTATTGAAACTATAACTACTTTGGACAAGATTCAAGAGGTATTAAGTAATGCTATATCGAATATTGTAAGCAGACATCCAAAAGTTCGTGATCACTATAGTGGTGTTGGTGATGCAAAAAAAGAAATAAAAAAACTTGGATTTAATATTTTGTATGACAATGATCAACCGGTATTGGGAACAAGTTTAACAGTCGAGTTGAGAGGTATTTCACCAAATATAGTATGCAGAGGTCCATTAAAAAAATTATCTATTTGTTACGGAACTGAAATTATAACAGCAGGAACTAAAGACCAATATACTAGAGGTCCCATCAATGGGAGAGAAGTACAGATTTATCATTTTGATACTGCTAAAAAAATAGGTTTAACTGTTGAAATTGAACATATAGCTAATTTCTTACAAATGATGTTTTATGCAGGTAGTAGTCATGATGTATGGAAAGATAGAATTTTTATCAAGGCTGAAAATATTACTATAAAACCTTTATCTAATTCTAGATATATTCGATTATCTAATTCTAGATATATTCAAGAAGGACTTTCTGAAATGGTACAATTAAGACAGTTATTATATGATATATCTATTAAATTATACAATCAATTCAAGTACAGTAGAGAATTATTAAAGTTTGAATTATATATTGATGATGATACTGGTAAACTTAAAATAAGAGTTAGTTTAGATATAGTATTATTAAATAAACTATTATTACAAATTTTTTTTGGAAAGAAACCAGAAGATGATACTAATACTGATTTAATAACTTATCTTATGACTAGGGGGATATCTACTATGGAAGAATATATAGGAAGCCTAGTTAATACTGATGATGATTGGCTTACAGCTAACTTATCAAAAGGTCATAATAATGATTTTACACATGAAAATAATATATTACGATATGTTACGCCAAAGCCGGGGGGCTTAGAAGAAAAAATATGTTATCTAGAATCAGGAGTAATAAAACAAATAACGACAGTTAATATATATACAGTATTTACTCAATTATATGGAAGGGTCTTTGGTAATTTAACTACAAGAGTTACTAGTTTAAATGAAAAATTTCAAGGAGTTAATTGTGAAAGATTATTATTAATAAATTGTTCAGCGTTCAGAAATATGCTAGTTACATTAACCCCAGAAGAACTTAACGACAGAGGATTTGTACCTTTTGATGATTTTCTAAAATATAATTTTGAAGATAAATTAGCACAAATAGCAATACAAGAAGAAGATGAAATGGACGACAGTGATTTAGGAGGTGGTAGTATAGTAAATCAATCGGGGGGTAGTTCAGAAGAATTAAAGAATGCTGTTGAAAAATTATATAGTATTTTTGATCAACAAGAAATGATTCAAAAATTAGAAGAGTTGTTTGGATTATATGATTTTGAAGTGAAAGAAGGACAAGACGATATGGATATAGAACAAGCAGCAGAAGCACAAGCAGCACAAGCAGCAGCTCAACAAGCCGCACAAGAGCAGGAGGCACTAGTAGCACAACAACAAGAGCAGGAGGCACTAGTAGCACAACAACAAGAAGCAGAAGCACAAGCAGCAGCTCTACAAGCCGCACAAGCACAAGCAGCACAAGCACAAGCCGCACAAGCACAAGCAGCACAAGCAACACAATCCGATATGGAAGCAGAATATCGACAACAATATCCACAAAAACTATATCTACAACAATATCCACAACAACAACAACTATATCCACAACAACAACAACTATATCCACAACAACCATATCCACAAGAACAACAACAACAACCAGCAGCAGCTGCTGCTGGTGGTAGTTCACAAGAAAAAGATTTACTACAATCTCTAGAAAATTTAGATTTAAATGAATCAACTGAAATAGAAGAAGTATTATCACCTGATTATATTAAAAATCTACCAGAAGAAGTATTTGGTGTAATAGAAGGTTATTTAGATTTTAAAGATTGTGAAGATTTAAGAAATTATTGTGAATTAAGACCTAAAACTTGTGCTTTTAATGAACATTTTAAAATAAAATACAAAGATGAATTAGATTATTGTAAAGCTGAATCAGCGGTTATTAAAAGTTTAGAGAGATTTGAAAATATGGTCCCATTATATAATTCTAATAGTCAAGCTATGACTGCTCATAGTATAAATAGAGAAACTTCTGATTCTGCCATTATAACAATTTTAGAAAGGACTATGGTTGGAGAAGGATTTTTAACAAAATTATTAGTAAAACAAATGAAAAGTGTATTTATTAATTTAATTAAAATATTATCAGAATTTCATGAAAGGGTATTTGATTTCAATGATATTACATTGATGGAATTATGTTATTATTTTTTAAATAAACCAGATGAATTATTAGCTATTTTGAATAGATGGTTTTATTCATTACTAGATAAACAAGATAAATTAATGAAAGCAAAAAAACATAGTAAAAATACACAATCATTTACTGAATATGAAGAATGGGATACATGGTTACTTACAAGAAGTAAAACTCAATTATTATTATTACAAAAAGATGTTATAGATATGATGTATGAATATTTAAAAATAGGTAATCCAAGAATGTATATGGACCAATATCAGAGTGGTGGAAAGGATAATAAACAATTTTTCTTTAATCCAGATAATCCCAAAAAATCATTTGATGTTTACATTGATAAGAATCCATTAGATACAATACCAATCAAATATAAAACATTAGATGATGTAAAAAATACAATTAAAAAATTAGAAAAATTATATATGGCTAAAAAATATCCTCATAAAAGAATATGGCAAGTTGGTATGATAATGAAAGTAAGATTAGAACATTTAAAAGATACAAAGAAAGAACAATATAAATTATCAAAAAAATATTTAAAACACTTATCTAAAAGAACAAAATTAAAAGAAGATGATAGATATAAATTTAAATTTAAAATATAAAATTTAGCCAAATATTAGATAATTAACCATTTTATCAATACGAGATATATATTTATAATTTCTATCTTTTTTTATAGTTAATATGTAAATAATTTCGTGTATGTAATTTAAATAACTTTTCAGTTTTTTTATATTTAATTCATAATCATTTATATAAATTAAATTTTTTTGATAATTAAAATCTTTTAATATAATATTTTCTGAATTAATTGATTTAAAAATATCAATTGTTTCTTCAAGTATTTTTAATAAAGTAATATATTCTATTTTTAATTGAATATGTTTTTTATAGAAATTATCATTAGACATTAATTGTTTTTCAGAAGAATACAATGTATCTTCAAAACTAAAATCCATTTGTTTTTCAGAAGAATACAATATCTTCAAAACTAAAATCCATTATAATTTAAATAATTAATCTTTTATTTATTTATTTCAAATTTATACTTTATCATTTAAATCTATAACAAAATTACCGTGAGTAGTATCCATTATAAATATAATTTGTTTTTTATTTGTTTCAAAATCAATCCACATCTCATCTTGTAAAACCGCAGCAACATCATTTACTTCTTTAGTAATATAAGTAATATCAACTTTATTTTTATCTAAATCAATTTGTATTAAAATAATACCGTATTTATCTTCATTTGCTTTTTTTTCATCATTATATATTTTTATTATAGAATCTTTCTGAGATTCCAAAAAATTATTAATATGGTCTGGTATTGAATCAACTTTTTTTACATTAATATCTCCCATTTACAAGTATATAATAAAAATATATTTAAATAATTTAAGATTCTAACGATTGACGAATTGCCTCATCTATATCCATATTAGAAAATCCATCTTCATCTATATCATCTGACATAAAATTAACTGAATATGTAGGTGGCGGAGCATTTAAAATATTTAATCTTGAAGTTATTAGTTCAATAATTCTCTCTCTGTCTTGTTGTGATAATTCTATATCAAAATTTGTGGTAACTTCTGGAATATCTTGTTCTATTTGTCTATTATCAACTTGTATATCACTAGCTTCTTGTATATCGCTAGCTTCTTGTATATCACTAGCTTCTTGTTGTTCACCAGTTACTTCTTGTTCTTCAGCTTCTTCTTCTTCTAATGGTAATTCATATCTACAAACAGGACAAGTGTTATTTTCATTCAACCAAGGTTTTATTCCATCACAATTTTCACAAGATTCAATATGAAAACAATGATCATCATTACAAGGTAGACATATATATTTCTCTCCAATCTTTAGTTTATCAAAACATATAGAACACGTTTTTTCAGAATCTTCTTCTTCTATCACCTTAACTTCTAAAGATTCTATAAATTCTTTTTTAGTTGGTTTTAATTTTTTTTCTTCTGAATTAAAAGATTCATTTAATATATTAGTTATATCATTCATAATAATTTGTTCTGGAATTAATTGAATACTCCTATGAATCATTCTTAAAAAAGGATTAATTGATCCATTAATATCTGTTTGTGAATCTAAATCTTGCTGTTGTCTTGTAGTTATTAATCTATTAAGTAAAATATTAACAGGTTCATTAGGTACATTCATATTATGTGATTGATTATCTATTGTAATATTTTGATTATTACTACTTAATGGATCAAATGGTTCTTGAGTATTTGTTTGTTCTATAGTATCAGATTGATTATTATTAAATAATTCTTCGTTATTTAATTCTTGTGTTCCTTCCATATAATTAATTAATATATATTTTTATTTTTTTAAATGTTAATCAACTTCATCTATAAATGTTTCTTCAGTAGATTCTTCTGAAACATTCATTTTGTCAGTATTTAATTCTTCACTAATATCTTCTTCATGAATTTGTTTTAATAGTTGTTCTAATTCCTCTTTTTTATTCTCAAAATCATCTAATTCTTTATTATTATCATCTGAAGACAACCATTCCTCAATTTCAGAACATTTAGAACTAATTTTTTCTATATTCTCTTCACTCATCTTTTCTTTCATTTCTTGATTTTCAAGTAATCCTTTTGTTTGATATAAAATAACTTCCAGATTATTTTTAGCTTCAATTATTAACTTTATTTTATTATCTTCCTCTTTATATTTTTCAGCATTATTAATCATTTCTTCAATATCTTCTTGAGTTAATCTACCCTTATCATTTTTAATCGTAATATTTTCTTTCTTACCAGAAGATTTCTCGAGTGCTTCAACAGTCATAATACCATCAGCATCTAAATCAAATGTTACTTCAATTTGTGGAATACCCCTTGGAGCAGGTGTTATATTTTCTAAGTTAAATGTACCCAATAAATTATTATCTTTTGTTAAAGTTCTTTCTCCTTCAAAAACCTGTATTAAAACTACTGTTTGATTATTTTCATATGTAGAAAATGTTTGTGATTTCTTTGTTGGAATAGTTGTATTTCTCTCAATTAATTTAGTCATAATTCCTCCAGCAGTTTCAATACCAAGAGATAACGGTGCTACATCTAATAAAAGAATTTGACTTGCTTTATCATCTTTTTCATTAGTTCCAGCAAGAATTGATGCTTGTACACTTGCTCCATATGCTACAGCTTCATCTGGATTGATTGATTTACATAATTCTTTTCCATTAAAATAATTACTTAATAATTCTTGTATTTTAGGAATTCTAGTTGAACCTCCTACTAAAACTATTTCATGAACATCATTTTTACTTATTTTTGAATCCCTTAATACTTGTGTTACTGGTTCTAAACATTTTTGAAATAAATTCATACACAAATTTTCAAACTTAGCCCTTGTTATATTAGTAAAAAAATCTATTCCATTATAAAGTGAATCTAATTCAATACTAGCAGTTGTACTATTAGATAGTGTTCTTTTTGCTCTTTCACAAGCAGTTCTTAATTTTCTCATAGATTTAGAATTTTCAGAAATATCTTCTTTATTTTTTAACTTAAATTCACTTTTTAAATGATTGACCAAAATATTATCAAAATCTTCACCTCCCAAATGAGTATCTCCAGCAGTTGCCTTTACTTCAAAAATACCATCTTCAATTGATAATAATGAAACATCAAAAGTACCACCACCTAAATCAAAAATTAAAACATTTTTTTCTTCTGAAGTATCATTATCTAAACCATAAGCAATAGCAGCAGCAGTCGGTTCATTAATAATTCTTAAAACATTTAATCCAGCAATTTGTCCCGCATCTTTCGTAGCCTGCCTTTGTGAATCATTAAAATAAGCTGGAACAGTAATCACAGCATCTTTTACTTCTTCTCCAATATATGATTCAGCTGTTTCTTTCATCTTAGTTAAAACCATTGATGAAATTTCTTCTGGATGAAATTCTTTTTCTTCATTCTTATAATTAACTACAATTTTAGGTTTATCTTTATCATCAGATTTCACATCAAAAGGAAAATTAGATATTTCATTTTTCATAATAGGGTCTGAATATTTTCTACCAATTAATCTTTTAGCATCATAAATAGTATTTGAACTGTTAATTGAAGCTTGATTTTTTGCTGAATCACCTACAAGTCTTTCTGTATCAGTAAAAGCAACATAAGATGGCGTAGTTCGATTACCTTGGTCATTTGCTATAATTTCACATCTATTATCTTTCCAAATACCAACACAACTGTTCGTAGTTCCTAAATCAATACCAATTGCTACCATTATTATAATTACAATTATTTATACAAATATTTTTAAGTATTTTTCTTTTTATCATATTCTTTTTTTAATTCTTCTAATATTTCTTGAATTAATTTTTTTTTATAAATATTGAATTGTCTGTCTATAACATCATTAAAATCACATAAGAAATTATAAGTTATTTTACTTCTGTGAAAAATATCTTGGTCTTCCATTTTTTACAAGATAATTTTAATAAAATAAATTTATAAGATAATTCAAATTTTTATAATATATTATAATATAATGGATTTAATTAGTTATGATAAAGAATGTAATTATTTAGATTTAAGAATGAGAAATGCTGATGGAATGTTAGATAAATGTATTAAAGATAAAAATAATGTCTTAAGTGGAAATACTTGTAATTTAAGTAACAGTGAATTGAATTCAATAAATGAAGAAACAATGAAAAATATGAATCAAAATATGCATATGTTATTTGTTGATAATAATTTATCTAATAAGACAGAACAACCTTTAAATATATCTTTAGATATGAATACAGATGATATTTTTATTTCTAAAGATTTTAGTAAAGATAATAATTTAGATATATATCCAAAA
>MDTD01201634.1_pt1 | contig 11843 bp, 6 predicted proteins | sample 811221 | NCBI WGS metagenome assembly MDTD01 (sample SAMN05326646, study PRJNA326480) | marine metagenome | isolation source: seawater | place: Pacific Ocean: South West | collected 2011
AAATAAATAACAATGAATGGATGTTACGAGGTCCTAGTGGAACTAAAATCTGCCTCATTCCAAGCCAATCCGACATCGAATCATCGGCAAATTCCTCATGGCACAATACTTTCCATGATTTACAAGGAAGGCTAATTTGGTCTGAAGCGGATTCAACTTGGTGCGTAAATGCTAACGAAGGTACTCCAAGCGGAAACTTAGATGGAAGTGAAACCACAGTTAGTTTACTAGCCTTATTATCTGGTAGCCCAACAGATTTAATCAACAATCCCAATCAAAGGTATACTCTCAGTGCATATATCAAGTATCCAATCGAACCATCGGTTGAAGACGTGAATGGCTATTTTGTTGATTCATCGGGATACGTTCCTGGTCAAACCACAATTGCAGCGACATTCCCTGCCCAAACCTCGACTCAGTGGCTCGAAGCAGGACAAGAAATCATAGCTAATGTTTCAGTAACATGGGATGATGAAGATATGCGAATTAGGCTGCAAGTTCACGAATATGTGGTTGGATATGTGCCCGATGCTAAAAATCTATTATGGGATGATGGGGCAACACAATGGGGCTATTCTCGTAATCAAATGGTCAACCTGAATGGATTAGCAGTTGAAGATGAGGATGGTAATTGGTGGCTCCAAAGAGAGGGTACCAATCAGAGTATTCGCTTGTCAACTGCTGGAACAAACAGTATTGGAACCGATTCTTTACACAATGGAACATCTATGACATGGACCGGTCGAATGATGCAGATAGAAGATGTCGATTCAATTTCAATGACGTTCCAACTGATTAGTGCAGATGTTAAGGATAGCGATGGAGACGGTTTATCAGATGATTTAGAGTCGAGTTATGGAACTAATCCGTTTAACCCTGATACCGATGGAGACGGTTCAAATGATAGGTTCGAAATAGAAGAAGACACAAATCCAAACAGTCCTAATTGAGGTGATGAGATGTTCGAAGCATACTTTCTCGATCTTGGATGGTTACTATTCGCTCTCTTTTTTGGCGTTGCAATGGGTTCAATGACGGGTTTAATTCCTGGTTTCCACGTTAACAACGTCGCGTTGATTCTTCTAGCATTATCACCAATATTCTTAGATTGGGGGATTCCATTATCTGCGGTTGCCGCTATTATTGTATCCACAGGAACTGTTCATACCTTCCTCAACTACATTCCTTCAGCGCTACTCGGAGCACCAGATGGAGACACTGCGCTGTCGCTACTTCCGGGTCACAGAATGCTACTATCAGGCAATGCTGCAAGAGGAGTTGCTTGGTCAGCAAGAGGTTCGCAGCTAGGATTATTTTTGTCACTTCCACTAATCATAGTGGCAAGAATCGCATTCGGAGATGAACTTGGTTGGTATGATTACTTGAGGAATATTATTTTCTTCTTACTATTAGGAATATCATTCCTTCTACTGGCCACGGAAACTACTAGATTGGACTGGCCAAAGTGGATGCGTAAAGCCACTAGAAATGTATTGGGGACCGATTCTAGATTCGCAGGGTTTCTGACTGCAACTGGATTTTTCTTACTTTCCGGATTCTATGGTTGGGCTGTTTTCAGCCTACCTGCACGCTCACCAGTCGGAATTCCCGACGCAAGTCTATTACTGCCAAGCCTTGCAGGGCTTTTTGGTATTGCTAATCTGTTAGACATTTATGCTACTACATCACATATTCCACCACAAAAGGAGGATTGGACATTACCACCTGTTAGACCATTAGTAGTTCCTTGCTTTTGGTCCGGTGTTGCTGGCGCGTCTATGGGTGTTTTACCAGGAATGACTGCTTCCCAAGCTACGGTATTAGTGATGGGAGGCAGAAATGTAGCAGCTAAGGTACAAGGCAAAGAAGGCTATGGAATGGATTGGGAAACCCGAAGATTAACCGAACTATCTGATGAAGAGTTACTTGAAATCGCTATGGCTGAGGCTGAAGGAGGTAGTGAAGGCCCTCAAACCAAGCAAGATCTAGAGGTTATTGCCATCTTATCTGCAGTTAACACTGCTGTAACTGTAATGGTTCTCGGATTCCTCTACATCATTGGACGTTCTCGTTCTGGGGCGACTTTAGCGTTGAAAATGATGTACCCCATTGACACTTGGTCTTCTGCTGAACCAACTGCTGATTTCATTAGATTGATTGCTGTAACAGTTGCTGCCGGAATGATGGCTATGCCACTTATGAAAATCGTCGGCAAAGGTATGCTTCGATTACATGCCGCAATTCCATTACAACAGATGGTTATGGGAGTCATTATCTTCGTAGCCGCACTGGTATGGTTCACCACTGGATTTATTGGAATTGGAGTTTTAATTATTGGAACTATTATCGGTTTATTACCACCAAGAATTGGTATTAGACGAAGCCATGGAATGGGAATAATTATTGTTCCGATTATGATTTACACCTTCCATCAGGCCAGTGATGCCTTTGGTTTCCTTTGAATGTTTAAGACTTCAAATCAAAAGTCATATGCCCTTTGACCAACCGCCATCAATTTAGAGGACTTGCCATGGACCCACGAAAACTTTCTTTTGCGCTAGTATTACTAATGTTTATTTCTGCGGTAATGCCTCTTTTTACAGTTACTGAGGAACGATTGGAATCGCCTAAAGGCACTCAAAAATCAGCCTCTATAGCATGTTTATCAGATGTTTGCCTAAATGAAGCACTACCAAACCCAAACGGAGCGGATAATGCAGCATGGCCGGGCGGCGAATGGATTGAATTATACAATAACGGAACTAACAGTATCGATATTCTAGATTGGTATATCGAAAATAAGGTTCAAAAACAATTGATTTTCAATTCCACGACTATTGTCGACTATGATTCTGCCGATTCAAATTCTTGGACTATCGGACCTGGTGAATATATGGTAATCGCTAGAAACGGTATGCCTAACTCAATGTTTTACATGTCAAATTCAAATGATAATATGACGCTGTTTGATTCCTCGGGAACTCAATTAGATGTTGCTTCATGGTCTTTTTCTAACAGTGCGCCATCTGGCACTAGTTTACAACAAGATCCGAATGGAGCAACCAATTACTGGGTTGCAACCAACAACACAACACCCGGCGGTGATAACGATGGAGCAGCCACTGGTGGTCCCACTATTGTTGAAACCGAACTCAAAATCAATGAGGTAATGTCTAATCCTTGGCCATCAGATGATAGCGATGTTTGGCCTGGTGGAGAATGGGTCGAAATTCTGAACACTGGAACTGATGTAATCAACCTTTCAGGTTGGTATATTGAGGATAATGCTGGGAATAAAGTTTACATGGATTTGGAACATTTGATTGACTCAGACTCATCTGTTCCTGAATCTTTTCACATCGCGGGAAGCCACACGAGAATTATAGCAATCAATGGCTCTTCAAATTCAGGAGTCTTGAATAATGGTGCTGAGCAATTATATCTTAAGATGCCTAATGGGAGTATAACCCATTCAGTTTCATGGACTGATACCGTTAACGGGTATTCACTTTCGTATGATTCTATCAATCAAAATTTGTTCTATTCATCTTATCCAAGTTTGAATGCGACCAATCCTTTGCCAATTGAGATATTATCTCCAGTTCCAGGTGAAATTCGATTTACTGAGTTGATGCCTCATGCTTACACCAATGCTACCTCTTTCCCTGAAGGTGAGTGGGTTGAAATTCATAACACTGGTTTGTCAACTGTTGACTTGAACGGATGGAAAATTATCGATGGAATGGGTAATGTTACGTTATTGGACTCTGTAAGCCTTGTTTCCAATAGTACTCAAGGTGCCACTAACATTGAGCCTGATGGTAGAAGATTAGTTCAATTTGTAGGCGAAACTAGACTCTGGGATTATTACGATCATCTGATCTTGTTCGACCCAACAGATACTATAACTGATGTGGCTTGGTATTCAAATGATTTTGGATTAAACACCTCGTTGATCAGAGATTCAAACCCGACCAATCCATGGACTCCTTCATCATGGTCGACACCCGGACAACCTGAGCCGGGTACTGGACCAATATCTACCAGCGACTTGTTATTCAGTGAAATTTATCCTAATCCGGAAGGTGCTGACACCCAAATTTGGCCTAAAGGAGAATGGGTTGAAATATACAATAATGACTCAACTGCTGTTAACATTGATGGGTGGAAACTAAAAGCCAATAATCGGAACTTTGTCATCGATGCGATTGACTTACCGATGCAATCTAGCACTTTGATTCAACCCGGCGAAGTCGCACTTATCTCAATGAACGGAACCAGTTCATTTTCACTCAAGAATACTGTTCCTGATGTCATAACATTGGTAGATTCTTATAACTCAATAGTTGATGTCATCGGCTGGAATGAAACCGTTGAAGCAGCATCACTGGTCGCTCCAGGGACTAGTCATTCTGGTTATGCGAACCAAACTGCTAGTTTGTTGTCAGGGTGGGTACAATCAATCTGGCAAACACCTGGAGAAATTAACCCTCAATGGCCTCCTTACACAGAATCAAATCAACTACTAATCACAGAATTCATGGCATCCTGTTCCTCCACTCCAGACTATGATTGGATTGAATTTTACAATAATGATACCGCTGATATTAATTTGAGCAGGTGGAGAATTGATACCTCCTTAGGCAATCGTGAATTCATTTTAGGGTATGGCAATGTAAATGATATTAATCTTGAAAATCTAAGTGGTAACAACAACGAAAGTAGTGTACTGGCAAGCGGAGAATATGGACTGGTCAGATTTGATAATTCATTGCTGATGAACCAACATAACATAACTCTTTACAATCCTGATGGCCATGAAGTAGAAGTCATCTCTGTTGGAGAAAATACTGCTTGTAAGTCCAAGATTCGTTCAACTGACGGGTGGACTGAATCTCCTTGGAGCACACCTGCACAAGAAAATCCTGATTTCAGCAATCTTGCTATGGCTGGTGACATAATTATGACTAGAATGATGTCACAAGGTAGTAATTCAGAAGTTAGTAATTCTGATTTTATCGAAATCAAAAATATAGGTGAAAATATTGCATATCTTGCTGGTTGGAGTTTTGAAGTTACATCCGGCGGAAACAGCAATGCTTACACCGTTGGACAGTTAACTATTCCTTCTGGAAATTCGGTGGTTTTAGCTAATGATGCGGTTGGCATTTGGGTCAGCGAGTCTTCACCAATTAATTCGGAATGGATTGATTATTATTCGTTCGACGACGTTTTGGGCGAAGAAATGTTGATTCCGGATTCGGGGGCTTCAATAAGAATGCTAGACACAAGTGGCACAATTTCTGATTCGATTGTCTATGACAATGGACCCACTGACTCCAATGATTGGAACGGTGAATCGGTAAGTCCTCCAACCAACGGAATTGATTTGATTGTTTATGTCAGGGGTGATGGTTGTAATTTCCTTCCGGATACCGATTCTGCTGCAGATTGGAATTACCGCTGGAGCGTTCTAGGTGCAAGCAACCTTTGCATTGATAATCAATTTAGCGGACAGAGTACAGTTACCCCATTAATAGGACCACAGGATGGTCTGTTAGACTTACTAAACTGGATTGAAGGCGCAACAACATCCATTCAAGTTCACCTCTATCAAATGCAAGAGCCAAGACTGGTCCAAGCACTGATGAATGCTGCATCAAATAATATCGAAGTGAAAGTTGTCTTGGACCAAGGTTGTGATTGTAGTATTTGGTCATACAGTGATTTGCAACTACAGTATGGATTTGCTAGCGAACTTGATAATGCTGGTGCTGAAGTATTTTGGTTTGGTGGAGAATATAATGAACAATACAGATTTATTCACAGTAAGGTAGCAGTTAGAGACGGCAATAGCGTTTGGATGTCTTCCGGCAATTGGAAACCTTCATCTGTTCCTGCGCCGGGAGTCAGAGGAAATGTTGAATGGAGCGTCATTATTGAAAACCAAGATTTAGCCGATATTGTATTACAACAAATGGATTTTGATAGCAATATTCAGTCATCTTACATCACCCCATACTCATCTTCAGATGCGCCATCGGACTGGACCATGCCGGGAGTAAACTCACCCGGAAGTGGTGGAACTGCAACCTCTTACTCAGTAGATGTCACCGGTGAAGTTCTAACTTGTCCAGATAATTGCATAACAGGAATTACCAACTTAATCGATAGTGCGTACTATGAAGTGGTACTTTCACAACAAACTCTCGATGTCGATTGGAATTGGGGTTGGGGTCAACAAAGCCCTGTCATAGATTCTCTCTATCAAGCAGCACTCAGAGGTGTGGCTGTCAGACTGATAATAAACGGTGCATATCTAGATGATGACGACCAAGATATTGTCGATCTGCTAAACGAGCAATGGAATGGAACCGAAGGTTTAGATGCATCAGCAATTGTTATGAGCGAAGATGACGACGTATCTAAACTACACAATAAAGGAATTATTGTCGATGAATCTAGTGTTTTAGTTTCGTCGATAAATCTTGGCAGTTCGGCGATGAATAGGAACAGAGAAATGGGTGTAGTAATTCATTCTCAGGTCATTGCGCAAGTATACAAGGCGGCGTGGGATGAAGATTGGAATCGACTGGATAATGTAACAGACTCTGACCAAGACGGCCTTATCGATAAGTGGGAAGTACCTAATGGATTAAATCGTACCAAGCGAGTATTGGACTCTGGAATTACTGAAGATATGTTTGATGCCGATGGAGATGGTTTGAGTAATTTAGTAGAATATATTCAAGGTAGCCATCCCCTAAAAGTAGACACCGATGGTGATTGCGTTCCCGATGACATTGAAATAGCGTGGGCGCAAAGCACTGCACTAGACAATGATTTAGTTACCGTTTCTCCATTTGACGCCCTGAACATGGCCGACGCTGATGGCGACGGAATTAACGAATCTACCGCCTTAGGGTGTGACCTAGGGGGTATAGAACCTGTGAATAACAATTCTGTAAACCAAACAATTGACCCTGTTGGCGATGAGGATGGTGATGGAATTGTCAATGATGCAGACATTTGTCCAAATACTCCTGCCAATACCCCGACTGATACTGAAGGTTGTTCGAATAATCAAAGATTGAATTTGGCTGAAAAAAGTAAGGGTGAAAATGAAGATTCAAGTTCAACCATGCTAATTGTAATGCTTTGCGCTGCACTGTTAGCCGGTGGGGCCTTTATTATCTTAAAACGGTTAGAGTCTAAGGCTGAATCCGCAAAAGATCTAGTTTCGATTGAAGAGCAAGAGATGATGCTTGCTCAGAACTCTGAAGCAGACACTGAAATTGATTCATGGGCCATGCCAGTGCTTGACGGAAGTGATTCTTCAACCGATAATAATACAACCGAACCAGTGGCTTATCAAATCACCAATGATGACCTAGCTAGATGTCCTGGATGGGACAAGGAAACCATTCAAGCCTATATTGAGCAGGGTTGGAGCATGGACCAGTTGGCTAACTACTATGAAGAGCAACTTGAGTAGTCTTATTCAGCGTAAGTTTGACAAAGGTCCTAGTGTTAGCCTTACCGATAAAGATGCGTTATACCACTAGCAATCCCGTAATGACTCAAAATTTCTGGTCTAATTTGACTGGCCATAACACCATGACATTCCAAGGTACCATTGTTAAACTGTCATACCTTATTGGTGTTGTAGCCATCTCAGCGCTTATTTCGATTTACGTTTCCCTAGACGCCATCGCTTCGGGCAATGCTTCGGTCGTAGCCGGTCTAACTTGGGGTGGCATGCTTGGCGGAATTGTTGTCGCACTAATTCTTGGATTTATGAGACCTGAAAAGCCGGCTACTCTAATGACAATATACGCAGTTCTTATGGGGATGTTTGTCGGATCTATATCACTGATATTCGAGGTCGCTTACCAAGGCATTATTATTCAGGCTGGCTTTGGAACTATATTCATTACCGGAGCCATGCTAGTGGTTTATTCATCTAGAGTAATCAAGGCAACACCGACATTTAACAAAGTAATTGGAAGCCTTATTGCATCAATTATGCTGATGTATGTGCTGTCTTGGATTTTTTCTGCCTTCACTCCCTTCGAAGTACCTTACTTGCACACATCCGGACCTATTGGAATTGGAATTACTGTTTTCATCTTGTGTATCGCCGCTTTGAGTTTAATTTCAGATTTTGGATTTATTGAATCTGGTGTCAAGTGGAAAGCACCGAAAAACGCAGAGTGGTGGGGTGCATTTGGCGTCCTTGTGACAATAATTTGGATTTACATTGAAATGGTTCGTCTTTTGTCTAAAATTAGAGACTAATTTAGATAAGTATGTCGAATTGGATTTTTCTAATTTTGGCAATTTTCTCTGAAGTTATCGGAACATCATTTCTAAAATCTACCGAAGGTTTCACTAAATTTTGGCCTTCGGTTATTGTACTGGTTGGTTACAGCGCTGCGTTCTATTTTCTATCACTTACCTTAGACTCAATACCTCTTGGAGTGGTTTACGCCATCTGGTCAGGTGTTGGAATCGCTGCAATAGCGATAATATCAGTCCTCTTTTTGGACCAAAAATTAGATTCTGCAACGTATATCGGGATTGGTTTAATCATCGCAGGGGTCGTTGTTCTGCGACTGTACAGCGACGCGACTGTAGAATAAGAGAAAACGATGTTTTTTTCATTTTTTTAGGGCAGAATTGAAACACTGTGGGTATTTCCCACAACCGATAACATGACGCGAAGCATTCCCATAATTGATTTTGATGACTATTTATCTGAGGACCCAGACAGACGTGAAAAATTTGTATCAGAGGTTGGTGATTCACTGAAGGACATAGGATTTTTTGCGCTCAAAAATCATGGTATACCTATCGACTTAATCGAGGAGTCTTACCAGCGTGGTGATGAATTTTTCAGCCTAGACCAGTCACTCAAAAGTAACTATTTACAACCCAATATTTCACATCAAAGAGGGTACACTGCATTTGGCGTTGAGCATGCAAAGGATAACCCTGCTCCCGACCTGAAAGAATTTTGGCAAACCGGTCGAAGTCACAATAGTGAAGTTACCACCCCAAATTATCCTACCAACATTTGGCCAAATGACACAGTACCGCTATTTCAGGAAACAATCGACAATCTTTACCAAAAAATGGAAAATCTTTCTTTGAACCTTTTATCTGCATGTAGCCTCTATTTGGGCAAGGATAAAGATTGGTTGGGTGAAATGACTGAAGATGGAAATACAATTATGAGAATTATCCATTACCCACCTTTAGGAGAAAATGTAACACCTGGCGCTGTGAGATCAGCAGCACATGAAGATATTAATTTCATTACTTTACTGGTAACTGCAACTGCTGACGGTCTCGAAGTAATGGACCATGATGGAAGTTGGATTAAGGTTGAAGGCGACGCGAGATACATTATCGTTGACTCTGGAGACATGATCCAAAATCTAACCAATGGATTGTTCAAATCAACAACCCACCGGGTAGTTAATCCTAGTTCGAAATCTGAAAGAAGATTTTCAATGCCTATGTTTGTCCATCCGAGAAACCAAATTGATTTAACTCCTAGACCAGAGTTCATAGAAATGACCGGTGGTGAGTCAAATTACCAATCGATTTCAGCAGGTGATTATCTTCACAAGAGATTGGTGGAGATTGGACTAGCCAAAAGTGATGATTGAGATGGATCAACACAAAATTGAAGATTTAATCAAGTCAGTTGAATCAAAGCAGCAGATGAACCTAGACATCCTAGCACAATTCATCAGGGGTGTTGCATCCCGTTCTATTTCAGTAACTACTATTGAAAAATGGCTTAAAGCGGTTCATACAAATGGAATTTCAGTAGATGAGACTACTGTCTTGACGAGAGAAATGATGGAATCGGGCGCCATGCTTGATTGGTCGGACAATCGATTGGTTGTCGATAAGCATAGTACTGGGGGAGTTGGAGATAAAATGTCATTGATGCTGGCGCCAGCCCTTGCTGCATGTGGGCTTAAAGTGCCGATGCTTGCTGGTAGAGGACTAGGACATACTGGTGGAACTATTGATAAATTGGAATCCATACCTGGATTCAATTGTTTACTTTCTCCCGAGCAGATGCAAAAGCAGGTTCTAGAAATTGGCTGCTGTATTGCAGCACAAAATAATGCTATTGCTCCAGCCGATGGACTACTATATGCGGTAAGAGACGTGACTAATACCATAGATAGCATCCCTCTCATAACCGCATCGATTATTTCAAAAAAAGCCGCAGAAGGATTGGGTTCCCTAGTACTGGATGTAAAATGTGGCGATGCTGCATTTATGAAAACCCAATCAGATGCCGAGGAATTGGCTAAATCGATGGTTAGTGCAGCGACTGGTTTAGGAATTAATACGACAGCCCAAATAACTCAAATGAACTTCCCGATAGGAAAATATGTTGGTAATTCTCTTGAGGTGATTGGAAGTATTGAGGTTTTACAAGGTAGCGGGTCATTTGATACTAGAGACTTAGTAGTGATTCAAGGCTCTTCGCTATTGATTCAAAGCGGTTTGGTTTCAAATCAAAAAGATGCACAAATGATGATTCATGATGTTCTTGAAAATGGACAAGCACTGGAATATTTCAAACAAATGTGTATCTCACAAGGTGTCGAAAAAGATACAGCAGAATCTTTGATTAAAAATCCTAGAAATGTTTTGCCATCAGCAAAAAATATAACTAGAATTAAATCATCTAAATTTGGTTATGTTGGTTCAATCAATTCAATGACTCTTGCTGAAATAGCAAGGAAACACGGCGCTGGAAGATTTACTATTGAAGATGAAATTATCCCCGAAATTGGTTTTGAAATTTTAATCGAACACGGCCAAGAGATAACTGAAGGACATGAATGGTTAGTTTTTCATCATAATGAGCGATTAACAGAAGATGATTTGTTCAAGTTAAGTAACTCATTAGAGATTGTTAATCAAAAGCCTGAGCGAACTTCAAGGTTGATTTCAGTGATTTCTTAATTTCAAATTATCCGAAGTCGTCATAAAGGAGTGGTTACTCGGCCACGATGCCGATTTAGCTTAGCTGGTGGAGCGTGGGACTGTTAATCCCAAGGTCATGGGTTCGAACCCCATAATCGGCGCCACACTAAACCGCATTATTTGCTAATATCAATGTTTGATAAATTATCCTTGTAATTATATCTACAAAATGTCCGATATGATTATATCTATCCATTTGGTATTTTTATACATGAGGCGAGTTTTGAGTGTTAGTTTAGTATTTTTGTTGATGGCATCGGTTCTATCTTTGACATTAAGTACACAAGAAGTAGAGGCTACTGGAGGAGAAACTATATCGGTTACAATCAATGGTGGACCACATTTTGATGATGGAGAAACTGTAACATTTACATTAAATGTGGGCAATTTAGATAGCGCTTATTCATATCAGTTAGAATGGAGACTTTGTGAATATCAAGGCAATAATGATGGTAATTGGATCGATGGAAATTGTTATGTCATGAATCCTCACTTTATGTATGAAGATATGATGAATAGCATTTGGTATTCTGGTGATCAAATTGATATTGGTGGAGAAGTTAATGATATCAATTCTGGAGCAGTTAGTGCAAACACGATTGTACAAATTGACCAAATCCAAGATGCGATAGATCCTAACGGTAATACAATTCAAGTATCAAACGGACAAAATGTTCCTGCAAGATATCTGCAAAATGGAGGACAATACCAAATCGGGGCAATATTGTCAATATCTGGTGTATCTGTTGCGGATTCAGTGAGTGATGGTTTTGCTTACGGTCATGAAGGATTTGCTGACATCGATTTGGATAGAGCAGGAAATA
>MDTD01165881.1_pt1 | contig 11841 bp, 11 predicted proteins | sample 811221 | NCBI WGS metagenome assembly MDTD01 (sample SAMN05326646, study PRJNA326480) | marine metagenome | isolation source: seawater | place: Pacific Ocean: South West | collected 2011
ACAGCAGGAGGAAGATGTAGATTTTATTTTAAATGACATTATAGCTAATAATGATTACTTAATGATTAAAGGATCAAATGCTACTGGTTTAAACAATTTGAGTAAAAAGCTAATAAGGGGTCATTAAATGCTATTTCATTTTTTCACATCACTTGTAGATCAATATTCTTTTTTAAACGTTTTTAAGTATTTAACTTTTAGAACAGGCTTATCAGTGATGACATCTCTAGTTGTAGTTTTTATTATTGGAGCCCCACTTATTAAAATTTTCTCAGAAAAAATGATTACTGGACCAATACGCCAAGACGGACCTATCGATCATATTGTAAAAAAAACAGGAACACCAACGATGGGCGGAGTGATAATTATAATTGGAATTATTTTTAGCACTTTGTTGTGGGCGGATTTGACTAATATCTATGTCTGGACTCTCATAATCGTATCTCTTTGTCTTGGAGGTTTAGGACTTTTAGATGATATTTTAAAAATTAAGTATAAAAATTCTAGCGGTTTAAAATCAAAATATAAATTTACAGGCCAACTCATTATTGGAATAATGGTTTTGTTTATTTTAATTAATTATTCAGAACATGAATTTTTATACAATCTTTATTTTCCTTTTTTTAAAAATTTAATTTTTGATCTAGGTATATTTTTTATACCTTTTGGATTATTTGTTATAATTGGAGCGTCTAATGCTGTAAATTTAACAGATGGTCTCGATGGGTTAGCCACTGTACCAGTCATGTTGGTAGCTTTATCTTTCACTTTAATTTCATATGTCGTCGGAAACACAATTTTTTCAGAGTATCTTCAAATTCAATATATACCAGATGTAGGTGAGCTATCTATTTTTTGTGGCTCAATAGTCGGGGCTTGCTTAGGATTTCTTTGGTATAACGCACCTCCAGCAAAAATATTTATGGGTGATACTGGGTCGCTATCATTAGGAGGTTCTTTAGCAGCGATTGCGATCATTGTTAAACACGAAATAGTTTTAGCTATTATTGGCGGTCTATTTGTTTTAGAAACTGTCTCTGTAATTATACAAGTTATATCATTTAAGTTGACTGGAAAAAGAATCTTTAAAATGGCTCCAATTCATCATCATTTCGAAAAAAAAGGTTGGGCTGAACCTACAATAGTTATTCGTTTCTGGATCATAGCAATAATTTTAGCATTAGTAGGTTTAGCGACATTAAAACTAAGGTAATAATGTTTTTAAATTCTAAATTAAATAAACTATCTTTCTTAGTTTACGGTTTAGGTTTGACGGGACAATCAGTAGTAAAATTTTTTCAAAGAAACAAAATTAAAAATTACACTGTATGGGATGATAATAATAAGAAGTTATTTAAAAATAAAAGAACCAATAATTTAAAAAAAAATTTAGGAGAAGTCGACTTCATAATTCTAAGTCCGGGTATAAGCTTAAACAAATCAAAAAATAAAAAATTCTTAATAAAGTATAGAGATAAGATAATTACAGACATTGATTTAATTTACTTACAAAAAAAAAATTTCAAAAGTATAGTTGTTACAGGGACCAATGGTAAGTCTACCACCTGTAAATTATTACATCATGTATTGAACAAAAACGGATTCCAAACAGCTATAGGGGGAAATATTGGAAAACCTGTACTCGATTTAAAAACTAAAAATTATAAATTCTTAGTGATCGAAGCATCCTCTTTTCAACTTGCTCATTCTAAATTTATTTGTCCCGATTATGCTTTTTTACTTAATATTTCCAATGATCACATAGATTGGCATGGTAGTAAAAAAAACTACGTTAATTCTAAGTTTAAAATTTTTAAATTACAAAATAAAGATCAATACGCATTCTTAAATCAATCATTACAAAATAATTTCAAAAAAAGAAATTTTAAGAATAAATTAATTATACCAAGAATACAAAATTATAAAAAAATAAAATCAAAAATTAAAAATTCTTATTTAAGGTACAATATTAATGACGAAAATATGAGCAATGTTTTTGCTTTTTCGAATTTACTAAAAATAAAAGTCAAATCTTTTATTCAATCAGTCAATTCATTTAAAGGTCTAAAGCATAGATATGAAATATTTTTAAAAAGAAAAAATTGTATTTATATAAATGATTCAAAGGCAACCTCATTTCAATCGACTAAAGTAGCTTTAACCAGTACTAAAAATATTTTATGGATACTCGGAGGACTTCCAAAAAAAAATGATAAAATAATACTTAAAGGCTTAAAAAGAAATATAATTAAATCCTATATTATTGGTAAACATATAAATTTTTTTAAAAAACAGTTAATTAATAAAATTGATATTTATGTAGCAAAAAATTTAAAAAATTCAATTATTAAAGTTCATCAAGATATAAAGTTTTTAAGACAGAGAAAAAAATACGTTATTTTACTAAGCCCCGCCGCAGCTTCATACGACCAGTATTTAAATTTTGAAAAAAGAGGAGAAAAATTTAAACAACTTGTAAATCAATATGCAAATAAATTTATTTAAATTGTATTTAATTAATTATTGGAGAAATATAGATAAAAATATCCTATTAAGTTTCCTACTACTTTTTTTCCTTGGCTTATTTTTCTCTTTTTCCTCAACTTCATCTTTAGCTGGTGAGAGATTAAATAAAGACTATTATTTCTTTTTTTCAAAACATTTCGTTTATGTAATTTTTTCTCTGGTAATCATGTTTGTAATATCTATTATTGAGACCTCAATATTAAAAAAGATAATAATTCCTCTATTTTTATTTTCTTTAATTTGTTTATTTTTGGTTCCCTTTATTGGTGTTGAAGTTAAAGGTGCTAAAAGATGGTTAGATCTTTATTTTTTTAGAATTCAACCAATAGAATTATTAAAACCTTTTTTTATATTAACTACTGTAAAGGTTCTTACTGAAAAAAAAATAAAGAATAATAATATAAAATATCTTTTAAGTTTCTTAATATTATCATTTGTTATAATGCTTTTAATTGAACAACCAGATCTTGGCCAATCAATTTTACTAACTGGATGTTGGCTAGCTATAGTTTTCATATCTGGAATTAATTTATTTTTTTTATTCGGTTCTATTGTAATCTTTATAACCTCCATGAGCTCTTTAATATTTTTTACTCCAGAAAAATTCGGGTATATTACAAATCGTTTATTATCATTTTTTGATCCTGAGAAGGGAGATCAGTTTCAATCTACGTCTGCTTTAGATGCAATAAAGTTAGGAGGTTTAAAAGGACGTGGAATGGGTGAGGGAGTTTTAAAAGATAGTGTTCCAGAAGCACATACTGATTATATTATTTCTATAATTTCTGAGGAATACGGGTCAATATTGTCATCAATGATAATTTTTATTTTTTTGTATATTGCTTTTAGAATTATAAAAAATTGCATTAATCAAGAAGATCAATTAATTAAATTTTCTCTTTGCGGTCTTGCATCACTGTTGATTTTTCAAACCTTTATACATGTTGGCGTTAATACAAATTTAATTCCTACTACTGGAATGACTTTACCTTTTTTAAGTTACGGAGGTTCATCCTTAATTGGAAGTGCCATTCTAGCTGGCGTCATATTAAACTATACTAAAAATAGAACTTATCTTTATGAGTAAAAAAACTAAGTTGTTAATCGCAGTTGGAGGAACTGGTGGACATGTTTTACCAGGTTGTAATTTGGCAAAAAACATAAGCAAAGATAATTTTGAGGTTAACATAGTTACTGATAAAAGAGGTGCAAGATTTATTGAAAGCTCTCGCAACTTGAATTTTTATATACTTCCATCAAAACCTATTATCAAAAATAACTTTATAACAATTTTTTTTTCAACAATTTTTTTATTTTACGCAATTTTAAGATCAATTATATTTCTATTAATTAGAAGACCATCTTTAGTTTTTGGAATGGGGGGCTATGCGTCTTTTCCGATATGTATTGCAGCAAAGTTACTTAATATAAGATTTATAATTTATGAAAATAATTTGGTAATAGGAAAGTCTAATAAGTATCTAGTCCCATTCGCTTACAAAGTATTTGTTTCTTACAAAGACCTTGAAGGCATTAAAGAAAAATATAAACACAAGGTAAAAGAAATAGGAAATATAATTAACAAAGATATAATTTATTTCTCAAAAAATGATTTAAACGATAAACAAGATTTGAAATTTAAGATACTAGTTCTGGGAGGTAGCCAAGCAGCTGAGATATTTGCAAAAGCACTTCCAGAAGTTTTTATTAAATGTAAAAAAGAAAAAATTCCTATCGAAGTTTATCAACAGTGTTTATTAAATCAAGAACAAAGACTTTCTTCATTGTACCAAAATGCAAACTTAGATTATAAAATTTTTAATTTTTCTAACAATTTATTAAAATATTACTCTAAAACAGATTTAGCGATTACCAGGGCAGGCTCATCGGTGCTGGCAGAACTAATCAATTGTAATGTGCCTTTTATTTCAATCCCTTTACCATCGTCCGCAGACAAACATCAATTAAAAAATGCGATTTATTATGAGAAAAAAAAATTAGGTTTTTTGATAGAGGAGAAAGATATTGAGAATAATCTTTTAACAAAGTTAAAAGCACTCTATGAAAATAATTCTACCCTAAAGGAAATTAAGAATAACCAAAGACAATATTCTGACAAAAATGTTTATGAAAATATTAATGAAGAATTAAGAGATATATTTAATGATAAAAATTGATTTAGGAAAAAAAGATATTATCCATTTTATAGGCATTGGCGGAATAGGCATGAGTGGTCTAGCACAAATAATGAAAAACATGGGTTTCAATGTTCAAGGTAGTGATCAAGGAAAAAATAAAAACACAACTAATTGTTCAAAACTAGGTATAAAAGTATTTTTAGGACACTCTAAAAAGAATTTAAAAAAAGTTTCTTTAATTGTTAAATCCTCGGCGATAAAAAGTAATAACGTCGAAATAGATTATGCTAAGAAAAAAAAATTACCAATTTACTCTAGGGCAGATGTTCTTGCCGATGTTGTTTCATTAAAAAAAAATATTGTTATCACTGGTTCTCATGGAAAAACGACTACTACTTCTTTAGTTTCTAAAATCTTATCGGACCAAAAATTAGACCCTACGATTATAAATGGCGGAGTAATAAACTCATTAAGAAATAATGCTAAATTAGGAAAAGGAGAATGGGCAATTTTGGAGGCTGACGAGTCGGATGGAAGCTTTTTGAAATTACCTTTTAACTATTCAGTGGTGACAAACTTAGATCATGAGCATATTGATTATTACAAAAATTATAGAAATTTAGAAAACTCATTTATAGAATTTATCGAAAAAACTCCACCAACTGGAAAGACAATTATTTGTACTAGCAACAGAAATATAAAAAAAATTTTAAAAAGGATTAAAAATAAAAATTTATTGACATATGGTGATGAAAAAGGAGTAGATTATAGAATTTCAAACTTAAGATTTAAAGTTGATTATTCAATTTTTGATTTAAACTATAGAGATAATAATAATAAAAAAAAGATAATAAAAAATATTTGTGTCAAATTATTAGGTAAGCATAATATTTTTAACGCAACAGCGGCTGTAATAGTGTGTATAAACCTTGGGGTACCACATAATGTTATAAAAAAATCTTTAAAAAGATTTACTGGCGTGCAAAGAAGAATGACTAAATTATTTTCGAGAAATAGTAATGATTTTTATGATGATTATGCACACCATCCCACAGAGATAAAATCTATTCTTAGTAGTGTAAAAAATGTTTACAGTAAAAGAAAGATAATAGCTGTATTCGAGCCTCATCGATACTCAAGAATTACATCTTTAAAAAGGGAATTTGCAAAATCATTTTCTAAAGCAGATTTGGTAATACTTTGCCCCCTATATGCTGCTGGAGAAAAAAAGAATTCTAATTTTAATTTAACTAACTTTGGTAAGTTAATTTCTAATAGGTCAAAAATACAAGTCATTATGGTAAAAAATCGGAGTGAACTTTCAAATTATCTTAAAAAAAATCTAATAAAAGATGAATTAATAATCGGAATGGGCGCAGGTTTAATTTCTAAATGGATGGCAGAATTGAAGTTAATATTATGAACACAAAACAAAAATTTTTTAAAAATTATAATAATAATATCTCAAAAAATATTAGTTTATCAAATTATAGCTGGTTCAATCTTGGAGGCTCAGCTGAGTATCTTTTTAAACCAGATAATAAATTTCAATTAATAGAATTTTTAAAAGATAATTTGACGAATAATTTCAAAATAACAATTATCGGAGCAGGCTCAAATATTCTTTTTAGAGACAATGGTATTAAAGGAGTAGTTATAAAATTAGGAAAAGGTTTTTCTCATATTAATTTAATTGGAGAAAACGAAATAGAAGTAGGCGCTGCAACGCTTGATAAGAAAGTAGCTAATTTTGCCCGAGATAACAATATTAGCAATCTTGAATTTTTATCTTGTATTCCAGGTTCTATCGGTGGAGCGATAACTATGAACAGTGGCTGTTATGGATACGATATTTCAAAAATTTTGACATCTATTACAGTCGTAGACTCGAAAAAGTGTCAAGAAAAGGTGATTAAAAGTGAAGATATAAAATTTTATTATAGAGGAACTAATTTGCCAGAGAATTTGATAATAGTTTCAGCAAAATTCAAAGGAAATAATTCTTCAATAAAAAGTATAGAAAAGACGCAAAATGAAATGCTTGAAAGAAAAAAATTATCACAGCCAAGTCAAATCAAAACTTGTGGGAGCACTTTTAAGAATGTTGATTCAGAAAAAAAAGCCTGGATGTTAATAAAAGAATCCGGCTGTTCTGATTTTAAGGAAGGAGATGCAGAAATTTCAAAAAAACATTGTAATTTTTTTGTAAATAACGGAAAGGCAAATTCATCAGATATCGAAAAACTAATTCTAAGAGTTAAAAAAGCGGTTAACAACAAAACAGGTATAAATCTAGATCTGGAGATTAAAATAATTGGTGATTAAAAAAAAATTCAAAAAAGTTTTAGTGATTTTGGGTGGTACTTCAGGTGAAAGAAGAGTGAGTCTGGATAGTGGCAAAGCCTGTGTCAAGGCATTGAAAAAAAAAGGATATAAAGTTTCTATATTGGACCCAAAGCATAAAAATTTAAACTTAATAGATAAAAATAAAGTTGATGTGGTATTTAATGCACTTCACGGCAAGGATGGTGAAGATGGAATAGCCCAAAGTTATTTTGAGTATCTTAAAATTCCCTATACTCATTCAGGAGTAATAAGTTCTTTTAATTCAATGAACAAAATTATTTCTAAAGAAATATTTTTGAAAAATAAAATTTTAACTCCTAAGTTTTTTTCAATTAATAAAAAATCTTTTAAAAAAAAATTTTTAAACTTAACGATCGTTAGAAAAAAAATATCTTTTCCAATTGTAGTTAAGCCTGTTAACGAAGGGTCAAGTATTGGTGTTAAAATATCTGTAAATATGAATAATCTATATAAGTTGGCTAAAAACTTGTATTCAAAATATGATCAATTAATTTTTGAAGAATACATAGGCGGCCAGGAGATTCAAGTTGGAGTTCTTAATAACTCCCCTTTAGGAGCTATAGAGCTAAAGCCAAAGCGTTTGTTTTATGATTATAAAGCTAAGTACACAAAGTCTGCAAAGACCGAACATATTATGCCAGCAAATTTAAATAAAAAAAAATATAATAAAGTTCTCAATATTGCTAAGCAAGCGCATAAGGCTCTCGGTTGCAGAGGTGTAACAAGATCCGATTTTAAATTTTATAGAAATCAGTTCTATCTTTTAGAAATTAACACTCAGCCTGGCATGACAAATCTTTCTTTAGTCCCTGAAATTGCAAATTATTCTGGCATTAGTTTCCCTAACTTAATTGAAAGAATCTTGTTAGATGCAAGTATAAATAGATGAAAAAAAAAATATTTATTGGTTTAATACTTTTTATATTTTTAAGCACCTATAAATTAAAAAATGATTACAATATTTTTAAAGTATTCAATATAGAAAAAATTGAAATCTCAAATAATACGATTTTAGACAGTGACACAATTCAAAAAGATTTGAATTTTTTATACCAAAAAAATATTTTTTCTTTAAATGAAAAAGAAATTAAGGAAAATATTGAAAAGAATATTTTTATTGAAAGCTTTGAGATGAAAAAAATCTATCCGAATAGTATTAAAATTAAGATATTTGAAAAAAAACCTATCGCAATTTTACACGATAAAACGGAAAAATTTTTTTTCACTAATAAAGGAGATATAATTAAATATTTAAACATTAAAAAATTTGAAAATTTACCCACAGTTTTTAGCAATAAAGATAGTTTTAATTTTTTTTATAAACAATTAGTCAAAATCAATTTTCCGATTGAACAGATTAAATCCTTTTATTTTTTTGAAGCAAATAGATGGGATTTATTAATGATAAACAATAAAACAATAAAGCTACCAATTAAAAACTATGAAAAAAGTTTAAAAAATTTTTTAAGAATCAATGAAATGGATGATTTTACTAAATTTAAAGTTTTTGATTATAGAATTAACGAACAACTTATTCTAAAATGAGTAATGGAAAATGATTCTCCGATTCTTTTTATAGAAATAAATAAATCTGAAATTATATTCGTAGTAAGCAAAAAAGATGATAATGAAAACTATGAAATATTATTTAAAGATAGGATTGCTAATCAAAATACAGTCGACTTCACATATATAGATTATAATTTGACACATGATTTGATAAAAAAAAAAATTTATTTTATTGAACAAAGATTAAGCTCTACATTTAAAGAAATTATTATTTCATTGCAGGATATTGATTACTCAATTTTGAATATCTCAGGCTTTAAAAATCTTAATGGAGCACAACTTACAAAAGAAAATATAACATACATTTTAAATTCCCTAAAAACACAAGTAAATGAAATAGAGAAAAAAACTGTCTTACATATTTTTAATACCAAATACATGCTTGATGGTAAAAAGACAGAAAATTTGCCTTTAGGTTTATTTGGTAATTTTTATTCTCAAGAGCATTCTTTTGTTTTAATGAAAAATAATGATTTTAAAAATTTAAAAAATGTTTTTGAAAAATGTAATTTGAGAATAAACAGAATTATCTTAAAAAGTTTTTTAAGTGGAATTGATTTGATAAGTAAAAATGAAAATTGCGAAACTTTTTTTAAAATTGAAATTGATAAAAAATTTATTCAATTAATCTATTTTGAAAACTCGTCTCTGAAATTTACACAAAGTTTTGATTTTGGAACAGACATTATTATTAATGATATTTCAAAAATTGTAGCTTTAAACAAAGAAACTATCGATGAAGTTATATCCGACAACAATTTTTTTTCTGAAGACCTAAACGATACTTTAATATCTGAAAAATATTTCGAAAATCAAAATTTCAGAAAAATTAAAAAAAAATTACTTATCGAAATATCTCGTGCGCGTCTCGATGAAATTCTTGAAATAATACTTTTTAAAAATTCTAATGTATTGAGTCTTTTAAAAAAAAAAACCAATATCTTTTTAAGTTTTGATGACTCGATAAAAATTAATTTTTTTAAAAAGATCCTGATGGAATTTTTTTTGAAAAAGAATGAGTTAAATTTTACAATTGAAAAAAAACCCAGTACTGAGGATCTCGCACTTAAAGCTATCCAGCTCGTTCAATTTGGGTGGAAAAAAGAAGCACTACCAATTGTAAATGAAAAAAAGACTATTATTTCAAGAATTTTCGGACTTTTTTTTAAGTAATATTTGTTATTTTTAGAAACATAAGTTGTTTTAAACGTAAATCTTAAATTATGTATAAGACTTGGATGTTTAAGATCTACCAACAAACAATATCAAATCCAGTTAGTATAGAAGGTATAGGACTTCATTCGGGAAAAAAATCTAAAATTACACTTTTACCCGCCAAAGAAAATCAAGGTATTATTTTTAAAAGAGTGGATCTTAAAGAAAATAATCTCATATTCGCAGATTACAAAAATGTTTCGGATACTCAACTTTGTACCAGTATTAAAAATAATCATGGCATAAAAGTTACTACAATTGAGCACTTACTTGCAGCATTGTACATTTCAGAAATCGATAACGTTTTAATTGAAATCAACAATAGTGAAGTACCAATTATGGACGGATCGGCTAAACCTTTTATTAGTATTCTTGATAAAACAAAAAAAGTTAAATTGAGTAAAAAAAGAAAATATATAAAAATTACTGAAAAAGTTTCATTGGAAAAAAATGGGAGAAAGATCTCAATTAAACCAAATGATTTTTTTGAAGTAGATTATAAACTAAACTTCGAAAATAAAATAATTGGTAAACAAAAGAATTTAGTTAATTTCCAAATTGATAATTTAAAAGATATATATACTTCAAGAACTTTTTGTTTGTACGAAGATATTGAAAAAATAAAAAAAATAGGATTAGCTAAAGGCGGATCTCTTGACAATGCAGTAGTAGTTGATGAAAATTCTGTGCTTAATAAAGAAGGTCTAAGAAATAATCAAGAATTCGTGAACCATAAAATTTTAGATTTAGCTGGAGATTTTTTATTATCTGGTCATAGGGTAATTGGAAAAGTTTTATGTAATCAAGGTGGACATGAATTAACTAATATATTTTTAAAAAAATTAATTAGTCAAAAGTCTGCATTTTCAATAATTGAGTTACAAGAAGATTTAGTTTCTAAAGAAATAAATTCTAATAATTCTGTTAAAATTGCAGTAAACGCATAATTTTTATATTTTAAACATATTATTTTTTAATTAATCTGCTATTAGTTAAAAATATGTTATTTAGACTATTAACATCTTTAACTCTAATCCTATTAATATTTTCTTGTTCGAAAAAGGATGAGATAAATTACATAAAAGACGAGAGAGTAAGTCCATTTGTTTTATACGAGGAAGGTATGAAATCTTTTGAGAGAAGAGATTTTTTTTTCGCTAGTAAAAAATTTTCTGAAGCAGAGCTTAACTTTGAGCAAGTGGAACTGGCTGCAAAATCTTCTTTAATGGCAAGCTTCTGTTTGTATGGAATTAATTTTTATAATGAAGCGATAGAAGGACTAGAAAGATATCTCAATACTTACCCTGCCGATAAAAATGTAATTTATGCCCATTACCTCTTAGCTATAATCCAATTTGAGCTAATTACTGATGAAAAAAAAGATCTTAAACCACTAATAGAGGCCAATAAAAAAATTGATATTTTTTTAAAGAAATATCCAAATTCTGATTATGCACTAGATTTAAAATTTAAAAAAGATTTAATCCAAAATCAATTAGCTGCTAAAGAATTATTTATTGCAAAATATTACATTTCAACACAAAAATGGGTCCCCGCTATAAATAGACTGAAGGTAATTGTGAAGGATTATGATAAAACTGTATTCATTGAGGAAGCTCTTCATAGATTAGTAGAAATTAGTTACCATTTAGGATTAAAAAAAGAAGCTGAAAATTATGCTAGGATTCTCGGGTATAATTACAATTCTAGTGAATGGTACGCTCAATCATATAAAATATTAAATAAAGATTATGATATTGAGAAGGAATTTTCCGCATCAATTAAAGATAAAAAAAATGAGAATTTTTTAAAAAAGATTATTAGCATGATTCAATAATGAGAGATAAACGTAAAATTGAACAAGAATTTTTAAACCAATTAGAAAATTTAAAAAAACATAATAAGTTTTACTTCACTGATGATAGCCCTAGAATATCTGATTATGAGTATGATAATCTTAAAAAAAATATAAAAGACTTAGAAACAAAATATCCTTTTTTAAAAAAAATTAATTCTGTAGAAAATA
>MDTD01196569.1_pt1 | contig 11841 bp, 12 predicted proteins | sample 811221 | NCBI WGS metagenome assembly MDTD01 (sample SAMN05326646, study PRJNA326480) | marine metagenome | isolation source: seawater | place: Pacific Ocean: South West | collected 2011
CCAACACCTTCCATTTCGCTGATGTCCAAACGCCTTCATCGAGGACGAGAAGATGTTCACCGTTTCGTGGAACGTGATGTTCTGTTGGTGGGGTGAGGGTCAGGCCTGAGGTGACTGGCAGAAGCAGCAACAACACCGCCCAAACAGCGCCCCGCATACCCCCTCCACGCTCTTGAGTTTCCTTAATCTGTTTCCCGTTGCCGCGCCAGCGCGTTTAAGGATGGATGGCAGGTCGGATGGCCCGATGAAGGCCTACCGAGTATCAGGAACCGCACCGTTCGGCAGTCAGCGACAACCATTTTCCTACGATGTCCCAGCAGAAGATGCTGAGGCAGCGACCCAGAAAGTGTACTCTACACTCGGGTCCCGCCACCGCATCATGCGCCGAAAGATCAACATCGATAGCGTCGGTGAAATCGACCCTCGTACCTCCACCGAGCCGGTGGTCCTCCACACCTTCCGCGACGAAATTGCAGCCAAGGGCGGACCAATCGCTCCCACGGAAGAAGAAGAGTGAACACTTCTTCACCCAGCACGCCTCGCCGAAGGTGTAGACCGGACGAACAACTCATCCATTGTTCTGCCAATCCATGGCCCAATCAAACATGGATTGCATGATGGGATTGAGGAGGCGACCGTCATCGCTGAGCGTGTAAAGATTGGATCGGGGCAATTGGGGATTGATTGCACGTATCACGAGCCCCCCCTTTTCCAATTCACCAAGGCGCCTTGATACGGTGGTTGACGAAGCATCCACACGGTGCTTGATTTCTGTAAAACGAAGCGGCCGGCGGGCCCTATCGAGCACCATCAGGACATGGAGTGATTTTGATTTGGTAATCAATTCCAAAACGCTGTCCACTTTGGCGTAGGTCGGGTCGCATTCCTCATTCAAAGCTGGCAACATGGAAGCGACCATCTCGTCATTTCACATAAAGTTCGGGCCCCCATGCCTCTTGTTCACTCACACCTCAACACGACACGCCCTCAGCGGGGGCTTCTTCAACCCCAAGCGATTCCCTTGACCGACGGACATGGTTGACAGGACACAGCTGCAACGCCTCGCGCAAGAAGTCGAGGTGCTGCGCAAACGCCTGGATGAAATCAATCTCCGTATCGAACAGGTCGACGCCGTGCTCGCAGAACACGCCATTACCGACGCCGTGCTTGAGTCCCTTCTCGGTCACGGCCAAGGGTCGAGTATTTCCACTCATTTGCCCATTGGCTCTGGCGTTAGCCTCCCTTATCGCCATCAAGGAGACCAAGAGGGCGTGGCCTTAGTGGACCTCGGCTCGGGCGTTTTCGGAGAACGTCCTTGGAGCGATGTGCGTTCCATCACGACCCAGCGCAAGGACGACATTCAACGCCTCCGCGATGAATTGAAGGAACAGTCCGACCAAACAGAAACATCGCTTGGACAGGCAGCACAGACGTTCAATCGGCTCGCAGAATCGCTCAAACAACAGGCGAGCCCCGAATCTCCACCTGTGGCACCCACAACCCAAACGGAAACACCCGAATCCACCACTTCAGACGCCACGCCACGACGTTCTCGCAAACGTGGTATGTTCGGCGGCGACTTAACACTGGACGATTGAGGGATTCGATGGGACTGTTTGACCGCTTTCGCAAACGCGTCCAAGAGGTGGCGGAGGAAACCGACGGTGACGCCCTGTCGGTGGATGCTACCTCGGAGGAAGGCAAAGCCTTGGTCGAGCAGCCCACTGTTTCACAGGTGGAAGAACACGAGGAAGATTGGGATGACGTTGACGAAGAACCTCCACAATCGCCCGCGGCCAAAGAAGATGACGACGATGATTGGGACACGTGGGACGACGACGAACCCATCGCCCCGGTGGCCCTCAGCAAAAAAGAACGAAAATTTCTCGAACGGCAAGAAAAGGAACGCCGTCGTCGTGAAGAGAAGGCCAGAAAGGCAATGAAAAAGCGAGGGGCGGTTGATGTCGCTCGTCCCAAAGGTTCCAAGGTGGATTTGTCCATGATGCGAACCACCACCGGCCGTCAACTGGTCCATGTACAGCAAGCACCGAAAGGGTCGACCCAATCAGCGTCCATTCAGCTTGAAGGCGGCCAATCCATTGACGTTGACCTTGGCGGTGGTGTTGTTTCGGAAGGCGGGCGCATCATCAAATCGGGTGAGGCGCTCGAGAATTTGCTTGAAGAACTCGAATGGGTGTTGTTGGAATCGGATATTTCCCAACAAGCGTCCAGTGCCATTATCGACAGCCTCCGAACCGCCCTCGTCGGGGCGCGTCTTCGCCGAGGCGCAGATCTTTCCAAGGTCTTGGAAGCAGCCCTCAAACGAGCCTTGCAAGCCTTGCTTGAAGCCGGCTACTGGGACTTTGATGCATCTGTCAACGGATTCATTGAGGCTGGCGATGTACCTGTCGTCATCATGCTGGTTGGCGTGAACGGTACAGGCAAAACCACGACGGCGGCCAAAATTGCTCAACGACTTCTCAACAATGGCCGCACGGTGATCGCGGCGGCTGGCGACACCTTCAGGGCTGGTGCCATCCAACAACTTGAATCCCACTGCGAACGCCTTGGCATTCGGTGCATTTCCAGCCAACGCGGCGGTGATTCAGCCGCCATTGCACGGGATGCCATCGACTCGGCCAAAGCCAAAGGCATCGATGTCGTGCTGGTTGATACCGCTGGGCGAATGCAAAACAAAACCAATTTGATGAACGAACTCAACAAAGTCAGAAAGGTCACCAACCCCCATCTGACGCTCTTTGTCGGCGATTCATTGGCTGGAAACGATGCTGTGGAGCAAGCGAAGATGTTCCAAGACATCATGCGGTTTGACGGGGCCGTTCTGACCAAGATGGACACCGACGCCAAGGGAGGTGCTGGGCTTTCCATCGCCTTTGCTACAGGCCGCCCCATCGTCTTCGCAGGGGTTGGGCAGGGCTACGATGACCTGATGCAATTCAACCCTGAGTGGCTTCTCAACCAACTCTTTGAGTGAGGCGCAGGGAACAAAAACCCCCACTCGTAACCGCATGTTATGGCGGATATGTTCGCAGATGAAGACGCAGCCCGGTTCTTTCAGATGGTCCAAATGTTGCAACGCTCCACGTTGTTGCAAATGGGGTTTCTGCCCGACCAATCGGGCACGTATCACTACAACATGGGCGAGGCAAGAGAGGGCATCGAAGTTCTCCGCATGTTTCAGCGCAAGACCAGCGGGAATTTGAGCGACCAGGAGACGCAAATGCTTCGTGCGGTCATCAGCGAGTTGCAAATGCAATTCACGCAAGCGCCACAACGGCGCAGGCAACGCCAGGAAGAAGAGGCTCAAAGCGAAGTCATCCGTGAAACATTCACCCAACCTCAAGACGGCCCTGTTGAAGACCTCTCAACTCCACCTGAAGGCGAGGAAGAGTAGCGGTTGATTGATGAGTTATCGCTCGTTGCGTTGGGTTGATTGGCATGGGATTGGTCACCGAAGTTGATGATGAATCGGCGCCCACCGTCCTCATCGTTGACAACAACCCCATGTCGTCTATGCGGCTGACCAACCTCTTCAAAACGCGAAATTTCAACGTGGAACTTTGTGAAGATGGCGACCAGGCGGTGGACGAATACATCCGCTTGGACCCCGAACTGGTGGTTCTTTCCCTCGACATTCCTTCGTTGGACGGTCATTTGGCTGCGCTGGAGATGAGGGAGCACGGGGGCGAAAGCCGCATCGTCTTTGTCGCCCCTTCTCGGATGGCCGACCTTGCACGTAATGCAACGTATTCCGCTGGTGCTGTGGCCTGGTTGCAAAAACCCGTTTCCAGTGAAAGTTTGGAAGCCGTTTGGAAAACCATCCTGGGCGCCATCCCGGAAGCCCCGGGGCTTGAAGACCTTGACGAACTCTATCCTGACCGTATTCAGGTTGAAGCCGATGAGGGACCACTTCTCCCCCTTCCTGGAACCCTTCCCCTCCCACTTCCCGACGCTTCCATCCTACCCGACCTGCCCGTGGTGGTACCGGTTGAATCGGGCGCCAGCAAGCCGAAAAAGGCGAAACTGAAGAAGAAACGCCTCGCCTTTGTCGTGCTGCTTGCGTTGATCGCGGGTGGGCTTGGTTATGCTTACCAACAGGGCATGTTGCCCGTTTGAATGTCAAATCATTTTACCAAGGCAGTGATAATTCATCGCTCAATCCCCAACCCATGAGGGGTGTGTGGTTCGCTCGAATCCTTGTCCTCGCTCTCCTCTCGCTTTCTGTGTACGGCGCCATCACATACGGCGAAGCAGAGCCCTATGATTCGGGGGCAGAGGCCCCTCCCACCAGTGAAAACTTGGACGGCCCTGAAACCGAAAGTGCCGATGATGCACCTGCAGAAACTGCAGAACCGCTTGATTGGGCGGAGGCCGACGAAAATCCACCAGAAACGTCCAACCCTTTGGTTTACATTGTCGGAGGGCTGGGAGGACTTCTCTTGTTGCTGGTCTCGGCCATCTTTGTTGAATTCATTGGCGTGATTATGTTGGTGGCGTTGGTTGTGCCGATGGTTTCCCAGCGACGAAAACACAAGGAAGACCAAATGAACAGGGGGCGTATTTTGGGCTACATTGAAGCCAACGCAGGGATTCATTTTTCGGCTCTTCGGGACGGTTTAGGGCTTGCGAACGGGGTTACGGCCTACCACACGAATGAACTTGAGCGAGCGGGGAAAATCTTCTCGTGGAAGAGCGGCAAACATCGACGATACGCCTCTTCCATTCTCGACAAAGACCAGCGAAAGAACATACATAATCCATTATCTGGGACCCGTCTTGCCATTCTGGAGGTGCTGGCAGAATCCGGTCAGTTGGGGCTTGAGAGCAAAGAACTTCGAGAACGCTTGCAGATTTCTCGGCAATTGTTGAGCCATCACATCAAGGAACTTCACACAACGGCGATGATCGAGCCTTCCGAACGGTCAAAAAGAGCGTGGCGGGCCTCCATCTACGGGCACGAACAACTTCAACAAAGTCGGGCCGTTCAATAATTCATCACCTTGTAAAATCAATTTACCAATCGCTTAATACCGAACGGAGGGGGACAGATTTCCATGGAACGCACCCCAATCGTAGCGCTTGGCCTTTGTCTGACCATGCTCTTGGCCGGTTGTCTAAACCCTGTAGGAAATGTTGAGGTGCCCGATGTGGTGCTGCCAGACGACTGGTCGACCATCACCGCTCGTACGGTCGCCAGCCCCCACCTCTTTGCTTACGATGATTGCGAAGAACTGGAACAATCTCTGAAACAATCCATCGAAGAACAATACCGGGTCGAACTCATGCAGGCGGTTGCCGAGCAGTACTACTATGGTGATTTCATGTGGGCAGAGGATGCAGAAATGGCCATGGACGACGGGGCCGTGGCCGACACCAGTTCAGCCGCCCAGCCAAGGACCACAGCGCCAAATCGTGTGGAAGGTGAAGATTTCTCAGGCACCAACAACCAGGAAGCGGGTGTTGACGAGGCCGATTTCGTGAAGACCGACGGCTACCACATCTACTACCTCCAAGGTCATAATCTCCACATCTTCGGTATTCCAGAATTTGGAGCGCTGGAAGAGGTGTACAACACAACGCTTTCTGGAACCCCCGTGGCCATGATGCTCGACGGTGACCAACTCGTGGTGATTTCCACGCTGAATCCTTGGTCCATACCATCAACTCACCCTGTGGTCGACGCCATGGGCTGGGAGGGCGACTACGGTTCGTGGCGCACGAGCAGTTTGACCAAGTTCACGGTCTTCGACATCACGAACCGCAGCGCACCCGATGTTGAGCGGGAACTCTTCATCGAAGGCTCCTACATCACGGCACGAGAAATCAACGGCACTGTCCGCACCATCACCCACGCTTGGATGGACATTCCTGGTGTGTCATCGTGGCTTGAACTCCCCACAGGTTATTGGAACTTGAACTACGACGACCCCCTCCGCTTGGAAATTCGAGAAAAGGTGGCCTACCAAACCATGCTCAGTAACAGCGAAGCGCTTGACCGACTCACACTCGACGATTTGATTCCTCAAGTGTACGAATACAGCAACGGCGAAGTAGCTGTTCACGCCATGAGCGACAACGCTTGCCGCGATTTCGTTGCGCCAGAGGACAGCATGGAGCGAGGCATCTCCAGCATTTTCTCACTCGACCTGACCTCCACAGACTTTGACTACGAAGTGGACCATGTGGTGGGCACCTACCCGCAGGTCTATGCTTCCAGCGACGTGCTGGTGTTGGCTGAATCAGCGTTCTCGGGATGGTGGTTCTGGGGCAACGACGATATGGATGAAATGACCAACCTCCACACCTTCGACATCAGCGCACCCGATGCGACGCTCTACACCGGTTCAGGCCGCATTGCGGGCACCGTTTTGAATCAATTTTCACTTTCTGAGCACGAAGGTGTGCTTCGGGTTGCAACCACCGTCGGCCAGTGGGCGCGATGGTGGATGGACGACCCCGAACCGATGTCTTCCCAACTCGTCACGCTCGTTCGCTCAATCGATGTTGACACGGGGAAACAAGTCCTCGTTGAGGCTGGCCGCGTGGACGGCATTGCGCCAGGTGAACGCATCTGGAGCGCACGTTTTGACGGCGACCGCGCCTACATCGTGACCTTCGAACAAATTGACCCGTTGTGGGTGATTGACGTCGCCGATGAAACCAACCCAACCATCCTCGGCGAACTCAAGGTCCCCGGCGTCTCAACCTACATTCACTCGCTTTCAAGGGACCATTTGTTGACCATTGGCCTTGCGCCCGCCAACGAAGACGGAACGGGCCTTGATTGGTCGGGCACCCAGATTTCATTGTTCGATATTGTCGACCCAACCGACCCGCAGCAGGCTGATGTTCTGCGCCTTTCCCCGGTCGCACGCGACCAAGCCAACATGTGGTCCTGGTCGTCATCAGAAGCAACGTACGAATCCAAAGCATTCCAGTACTGGGCGCCGAAGTCCATGCTCGCCGTACCGCTTTCCACCTATCGATACACAGAAACCTACGAGAACGGACGGTACTCGTGGTCCTATCAACACATCTCCAAACTCATGCTGGTTGAGGTGAACGAAACAGATGGCAACCTTTCCTTGTACGGTGAAGTGAACCACTCGTCGTTTTACGACCGAGAAGAAGACAACCGATACTGGGGTTGGGGCGAACAAAACATCCGACGCTCAATTTTCATGGGCGACTTTGTGTATGCGATTTCTCCAGGCGGAATTACGGCGACCAACTTGACCACCATGGAAGAATCGGCCCGCCTCTCCATTCCCTACTCGAACCCGTATGAGCGGTATTACTACGGCGAAGAAGCAGTGGTCGCAGAGGACAGTTACGATGAAAGCGAGGACCGGGAAGAAGACAGACCCAATGAAAGCGAGGACCGGGAAGAAGACAGGCCCAACGACTCATCGTCGGACGAGGGCGACCGCGAGCCAAGAGGCGCTTGACCCCACACGCGCCATCATCACCCTCATGAGGGGGTCCTGTGTGAGGTGAACCATGCGCACAGCGGTGGCCACTTTTGGTTTTGGCCGACCGGACCATTTTGAGCGCATGCTGCGTTCACTCGGTTCCTGCCCAGAAGTGGTCAACCGAACCGTCGACGTCGTTCACTTTCTCGATGGTGGCCCCGGGTCTGAACAGGAAGCACTACGCAATGTCATCGAGTCAAGCGGAGTTCCGTACGCCTCGATTGTGGCTCGGCCTGAAAATTTGGGCGTTGGGCGGCAACTTATCGGTGCTCGCCGTGAACTGCTTGACGAGCAAGGCTACGACCGCATGGTGTTGGTGGAGGACGACATTGAGTTGAGCCCGACCTACCTCACATCGTTGCTGAACCTCAGCGACTGGGCTGAAGACTACGCCGATGTTGGAACGGTTCAAGTTTGGAATGTTGAGGCGGGGTCCAAAGAAGAGCTTCAACCCCATCTGCATCAAGTTGAGTTGACCAATCGGCATTTTGTCACCTACTGTTTGACCAAGCGAGCATGGGACATCATCAAACCCGTGTTGTACGCCTATGAAGAGAAATTCCTCATGCGCCGCCCCTACGCAAAACGCCCTCACTACCGCATTCGTCGATTCATGCGGCAACAACTCAAGCGAGCCCGACAAACACCTCAAGGGCCCCGATTGGACCCGCCCGCCCAAGCGATTCACAACCCCTTTCCTTCGATACCTTGGCGTTCAGCGCCAACGAGCCAAGACGCCATCACCTCATTGGCGATGTATTTGGCAGGCCTCCATCGCATCACCACGCGGGTCTCTCACGCTTACTACTACGGCGTTACCGGGGTTCATTGCACGCCAGAACTTTACGAATTCATGGGCTTCAACGATCAAGGCTGGTGGCAGTGGGATACGGCCCCCGAGCAGTTTGAGATTCGCTACAAAGACGCAAAGGGCCAGTGGCTCAGTTCGTACTATCGTTGAGGGTTGGCCATGGGTCTCACGATTGGATTGGTGGGTTGCGGCCGGTGGGGCGCCGTCCATCTCCGCGCCCTGCAGAACCTGACGACAACAGGGCATGTGCGACGGGTGGTGGTGTGCGACATCGACGCCGACAAATTGGCGCGCATTCAGGCGGACGCCACCTACACTTCCTTTGGCCAAATGCTGGAACACGAACATCTGGACGGTGTGGCCATTGTCACGCCGCCAAACACCCATGTTGACTTGGCTCGGGAAGCACTCGCGCATTCTCTCCCTGTTTTGGTGGAAAAACCGCTGGCGGTGGATAACGAGGTGGCGAATGATTTTCTGCACTCTCTTCAAGAAAACACGGTCTTGGTGGTAGGCTACATTCTTCGCCACCACTACGCCATCAAACATCTTCACTCGCCTCGCATCCGTGACTTGCTGGGCGAGATTCGTTCGGTCCATTATCAGCGACAAACCGTTCGAGAGCGCCCAGTCGGCGCTCAACCGATATCGACCTTGGGGGTTCACGCCCTCGACCTTATCGCTTGGCTGCTGGGCCAACCGTTGATGTCAGGAAATGTGGTCAAGAAGTCCACCACGGCTGATACCGCCTCTGTCAATCTAATGTTCCCTACGGGACATGAAGGCTCGTTTGAGGTTGCCTGGTCGGCTTCTCAAGAACGTCGTTTGCTTCACGTAGAGGGAGCACTGGGGCAAGCCACCCTCGACTTTGGAACCGGCGATATCGACATCACCAGTGAACACGGGCGAACCAGTTTCCAGTCAACGGGAAACGAAGCACTCGTGGAAGAGTGGAAGCACTTCTTGACCCACCTCACCGCCTCCAAGCAACACGTCTTTCCTTCGGTTGAGCGACTCATCGACCAAAGCGCATGGCTTCACGCCCACGGGGGCGAGGAATCCGTTTGAACCAAACACTCCTTTGCGAGAATTGAAGAATGTCGTGCCCTTGGCCAAACGCATGGGCCTTTCCATGACCACCGTTCAACGCATGCTCGGGGCGAGCCTCATCGCCAGTTTGGGCGTTTGGTATCTCCAAGGGACGGTGATGGACGGCGTTCTTACCATGATTGCTCTGTGCGGTTTGACCGGCGTGATTTGGGGGCTCTCAGAGCGAGAATCCACCTTTGATTACCTCAACCTTTCAGGCAGCGGCCCGTGGAACATGCTGGCCGTGGTGCTCAGCATCGTCGTCTTCGCACAACTGTCCATTTCCATTTGGGCCTTCCCAACCGTGGGCGCTTACATCCTCTCCTTGTCGTTCATCGGCTCGTTTTGGCTGACCGGCTACATGATGCAACCAAGCCGTGCTTGAACCCGCTTACTGCGCCGTTTTTGGGGCGAAGGGTCAAGGGCCGACGGCACCGACCAACGTGCTGATGGCAACCCACGGCGACCACCCCGCTCTACCCGACCACCTTGAGTCGTTGTTGATGGAGGACGTTCACACCGTCTTCCTGAAGGCGGACTGCCCCCCTCGCGTCAAGCGAGGCGCCATTGGTTCGCTTCAACTCGTGGAGGTTGAATCGTCCACGACATGGGATACCTTGCAGTTGGAGCAGGTGGAAGAGGACCTGGTCAACCTGGTTGAAGAGCACCGGCACCGTAGCGACTGCTTCTTGGAAATTGACCGAAAAGGCTGCAGAGTCATCCAGCTGGGCGACCTCCGCATCACTTCCGCATGGCCGCCCTTCTCCGACGCTCGGGAAATCACCGTTGTACGACCTGTCGCCAAACTCAGCCTCGGGGACTACGACCTTGACCAGCGCTTGGTTGAACGCCTTCGCAACCACCACCGCGGCGTCTTCATCTGTGGTCGCCCGGGGTCGGGAAAAACCACCCTGGCCCAAGCCATTGCCGAGTATCTTGACACCGATGTCGGGGCGCTGGTGAAAACGATGGAAGCGCCTCGTGATTTGCAACTCGCAGACCGCATCACGCAGTATGCGCCGCTCGAGGGCGACCTGGAAAAAACGGCCGAAATCATCTTCCTTGTGCGACCTGATTTCGTCATTTTCGATGAAGTTCGGCGTGCCCGAGACTTCGAAATTTTTGCCGATGTTCGCCTTGCTGGTGTTGGTCTGTTGGGCGTGACCCACGCTAACTCAGCCTTGGAGGCGATTCAGCGATTGATTGGAAAGGTCGAATTGGGCTTGGTCAGCCAAGTGCTCGACACCATCCTCCATGTCGAATCGGGAAAAATCCAGCAAGTCTTGGAATTGCGAATGACGGTCAAACCGCCTACAGGAATGCAAGAGGAATTGGCCCGACCGGTCATTGAAGTCGTGGAATTTCCGAGCGGAAAACTCACGCACGAAATGTTTGCATTCGGTTCAGAAATTGCAGTCGTACCACTAGAAGGGCGAGCGGCCACCAACGACCTCTCTCCAGTGAGAGCGATGGCAAAAGATCGCATCGTGGAAACGGTCCGTCAGTGGGTTGGCGTTGAATGTCAAGTTCGGTTTTCCAGCGACACCTCGGCCGTGGTTTACGCTCCAAAAAACATGGTCGCAACCCTGGTCGGCCGAGGCGGTGAAAACGTCAAGCAATTGCAAAATGAATTGGGTGGCCTACGCCTTTCGATAGAATCCTTTGATGACATGCCCGAAGGGATGGAGCAACCCAATCGATTTTGGCACGATGACCGCCGAAGCGGAAACGGATGGGAAAATCAGCGAAGGAAAGGAAAATCTCAGCGACGAAAACAACGGAAAAAATGACCATGTTCGCGACATAGACGCGCTGTTTGAGGTGGTTTAATGGGACATCATTTAAATGTGGACCACCGAAGGTCGGACCAGTGAGGTCTCACTATGTCCGATGAAGAAACCACCCCGGCAACCGGCTTGGCCGGCTTCGTACTCGAAAACCGTTCGTGGATGCACTTCGCATCACTTCTCATGATTGTTTACGCTGTGTGGGCCGTGATTGAAGTGCTCTCGAACACCTGGTTCCACGACCTCCAGTCTTTGACCATTTTTGAAACCGGTACAGAAACCAACACCAATCCAGACGATCTTCAACGCAACAACAGCGGGATGATTATTGCGTCTGGGGCCGTCTTGGGCCTGTTTGGTTTGTTCGCTCAATACGTCTACCGTGGCGCTCCCATGGTTGACTCGTCCATGGCCGCTGCCGCTGCCATGATTCTCGACCAAGCAGCTGCCGACCGCGTTTCCGAAGAAGACATCATCGCCAAGGCCGAAGACGCAGCCACCGCCGCTGCCGCTGAAGTGGCCAAGGAAACAGCCGAAGACACCGTCATTGAGATGCTCGACCCCGATGCAGATGCTGAGGACGACGATGACGACGACGATGACGACGACGATGACGACGACGATGACGACGACGATGACGACGACGATGACGACGACGACG
>MDTD01072313.1_pt1 | contig 11840 bp, 13 predicted proteins | sample 811221 | NCBI WGS metagenome assembly MDTD01 (sample SAMN05326646, study PRJNA326480) | marine metagenome | isolation source: seawater | place: Pacific Ocean: South West | collected 2011
CTTCATTCATTTTAAATTCCCATATCTGGAGCACCTAAAAAGAGACCACAGTCCTCACAGGCACCTTCCACAAGCGCTCCTTGATGCCCACATGCGGGACAAGTAATTATTTCATTAGAAAGATCGATGGGTTCAGCATTGAGGGAGCCGATGCCTTCTTGTGCTGCGAGGGCTTCAAAACGTCCCTTCAGCAACTCAGATGCTTTTGCCAAATCCTCAGCGGCGATGACCACCGAAAATCGGCTCACATTGGCGGAGCCCAAGGCTGCATCATCAGTGGTCACGCCAGCAACATAGGCGGTAATTTGATGTTCTAAAAGTTCCCGTTCTATTTCACGACAAGCATCGAGGCTGGCCTCAACAATAGGCGTGGTTTCAACTTTCTCCAATATTGCTTTAGGCGACTCTTTTTGGGCCATCACCATGGCTGGCGATGTATTGGGTTCGATCAATGCAACTTTGCAATCGCCGCATTCTAAAAACCCTGTTCGATACTCCGCTCCACAATCCGGACAAACTCGCATACTCACCCCTTAGTCCAAAGGTTCCAAGAGAAATTCTTGAGCGCTAAAGCCACTACAATTACAATCGCACACATCTAAACTGTTTTGTTCGTCACCCAATCGAATGCGTTCTTCGAAACTCGCATATCCTGGGGCCATCACGGTGAACGCATACAGACCCGCCGTGGCCGTGAAGAAACAAGGCGCTGCACCCTGGTCGGAGATGGAAGATTCATCGTCAGTCACCGACTCAGCAGCAGCATCAAGACCCGATACGCCACAGCTGGCCACCGGGGCCCATTGGTCCGCTTCCCACCGCTTCACAGACACCTGAGCAAGTTCAATTTTCATATGAGTCTGAGCATCCATTACCACCACAGGCACAGGGTCGCATTCGCAATCACAGAAGAAATCACTCTCTGCGATTTCTGGTGCTTGGCTAAAGCAAGCAGACATCCAAAATAACGCTGCAAGCTGAAAAATAGGACGAAAGATCATGATGCCGGTTTAACAAAAGTTCTTTGGAAAGGAAATACAAGCGCTATAAAACGGTTGCGGATTCCTCTAAGGCCCGAACCACCTTTTGGCGGTCTTCCGGCTGACATAAGGCGATCATGGCGCCACCACAGCCCGCCCCGGTCAGTTTCGCACCTAAGGCCCCCGCTTGGATTGCCTTGTCACACAAGGCATCTAAATTTGGCGTCGACACCCCAAAATCAGACAAAACCACATGGTTCTCAGACAGCAGTTGTCCAGCTTTTACCCAATCTCCATCGAGCAGAGCGCGCTCCGTCTGATTCACGATATTTCGGATTGTTTCCAAACAGCTTTGAAACCATTTGGGATTGGAATCGGCGCGCCGACGCAATGCACTCACCGCCTTCTCTGTTCCTTGGTGTGGCCCTCCGTGTGCCACCACCAGGCCCGGCATCGCCTCCGGCGTACACGGCATCCAAGGCAAAGATGTACGCCCTTTTTCATAACGAATGAGTTCACCGGCGATAATGCTGGCGTGATCGACTCCGGAAGGATTGCCATGAAAAAAGCGCTCCAATTTCATGGCCTGTTCGAACAGCTCTTGTTCATTCGCCGTCACACCACATTGATGGCATGCAATATTTAGAAGACCAACGCCAAGAGCAGCAGATGAGCCCAATCCCGACGAAGTGGGCAATTCTGAAAAGACCCTCACTTGCTTGCGCGTGAAGGCGCTCTGAAATTCACTTTGCAGTGCATAAAGCATCTTTTCCAAAGGCGCCCCATCTTCACGTGCACGAAAAGTGGTCCCGCCACCGTCGAAGGACAAGACAAATTCGTCAATCTCACCTTCGATCAATTCCAGGCGCATCCCTTTGGCGATGGGCATCGCGAGCGCCGGCACACCGTACACGACAGCATGTTCTCCACAGATAATGATCTTGCCGGGCACCCAATAGGACATGATGGCATCCATGAACAACTAGGCCACTGAGGTTTTTTTCAAGGCCTTGCCACGAATCTCAGCGAGTTTCACCGTTGCAAACCCTGGTTGAAAATTGTTCTCTGCGCGCATGATCTCAATGAGCTCCTTCACTTCTGATTCCTTAGCCCCAACTGCAAGAGCAATTTGTCTCGCGTGAAGGCGCATGTGGCCTTTTTGAATGCCTTCAGTGGCCAACGCCTTAATGGCAGCAAAGTTCTGCGCAAGCCCAACAGCCGCCATCACTCTGGCTAACCGTTCTGATGAGGCAGCCATCTCACCCATCAACTGCCTTGCGACAACGACACTTGGGTGAAATTGCGTACTGCCTCCCACCGTTCCTACAGCCAAGGGCAATTCGATTTCGCCGATGAGTGTCTTGCCATTCTGACCCAAGGCATAGCGAGACAATGAACTGTAACGCCCGGCACGCGCAGCGAAAGCGTGCACCCCCGATTCCAAGGCACGCCAGTCGTTACCGGTCGCAATGGCCACGGCATCAATCCCATTCATAATGCCTTTGTTGTGGGTGGCGGCCCGATAAGGGTCAATGGCAGCAAATCGATATGCCGCAACAACCCCGGCGGCCACTTCAGAACCAGAGACACCCGGCATGTTGAGGTGTTCAACCGGAATTTCGAAACGGGCTTTTGCCAATCTTTGGTCGCTCAAATTACTCAAAATACGTAGAAGCACTCTTCCCTGGGTCAATTCTTCAACCAAGGGCGCGACGCCTTCTACGACAGTATTGACCGCATTGGCACCCATGGCGTCGAGGCAATCAATGGTAAAATGCAAGACCCCCATGCGAACTTCATCCGCGACGTAATGAGGATGATCTGGCGGCAAGGGGTCTAGCCGATGAACGGACACTTTTTGACAGCCTCCGCCACGACGATATAAACCCGGACAAAATCGATTGGCCTCAGACACCAAACGCGCCTGATTTTCTCGCACCAGCTGTTCTAAATCCACTGTTTCTGGATAATCTAAAATCTGAACCTGACCGGTCATCAATGACGCGCTTGCTTGGGTGGTCATCCCACCAGAACCACCGAGAAGTTTGGCCACGTGGGCACAAGCAGCCACGACACTCGGCTCTTCAACCGCCATGGGCACAACCACGGGTTCTCCATCGAGGAGGAAATTGGGTGCCAACCCCAAAGGCAGGCCGAAAATACCCACCACATTCTCAACCATCAAATCGGCCTTTTCAACCTCAAGGCCATTGACCAGCTTCTCCATGACGTCGTTTTCGAGGCCGAAATGTTTTTTTAACATTTCACGTCGTTCATCAACGCTTAGCTTATAAAACCCAGGCAATCGTGAGTCCGATTTTTTCGACATGTGGCCTCTCAAGTCTGGTAGTTGGGTGCTTCTTTGGTGATCTGGACATCATGGACATGGCTCTCCCGCAAACCTGCAGGGCTGACCTTGACGAAAACTGCCTTTTCCCGCAGTTCGGATAAATTGCTCGCCCCACAATACCCCATCCCTGAACGGATGCCGCCTTCGAGTTGATAGAGCGTATTGTGCACGGGGCCGCGATAAGGGACCCGCCCCTCGATACCTTCTGGCACGAGCTTCTCGGCATCTTCCACGTCATACTGCCCGTAACGATCTTTGGAACCTTGCTGCATCGCCCCCACAGACCCCATCCCTCGGTACTGTTTGAAGGAGCGACCGCCCAATAAAATCAACTCTCCTGGCGACTCATCGGTACCTGCGAGCAAGGAGCCCAGCATGAGCGCATCTGCACCTCCGCCTAGAGCCTTCACACAGTCACCAGAAAATTTGATGCCCCCGTCTGCAATAACCCTAATTCCACAGGCAGCAGCCGCTTCGCGTGTCTGCTTAATGGCGCTCAGCTGAGGCACACCCACGCCGCTTACCATACGCGTGGTACAAATGGAGCCAGGACCCACACCCACTTTGACGCAGTCGGCGCCCGCTTCATGTAATGCTCTCACACCGTCAGCAGTGACGATGTTACCTGCGACCAAGGTAACTTCAGGGTATTTGTCTTTGAGGTGTTTGGCCGCCTTAATGACGCCCGCAGAATGCCCATGAGCGGTATCCAGGATTAAAACGTCAACCCCAGCCGCAACAAGACTCGCCGCTCGCTCTTCCATATCGGCACCAGGCCCAATGGCGGCACCACAGAGCAGACGGCCTCTCGCATCTCGAGAAGCGTTGGGGAAAGCTTTCACCTTCTCTATGTCTTTGAGCGTGAGCAACCCCGCGAGGTTTCCATCATTATCAACCAAAGGCAGTTTTTCCACGCGATGGTTGTGAAGCAGGATTTTACCTTCTTCAACCGACAAGTGCTCTGGACCGGTCACCACTTCACGGGTCATAAACTCTTGGACTTGAAGCGTAGGGGTTTGGTCCCATCGCATGTCGCGGGCAGTGATAATGCCTACCAGACGCGTCCCTTCTACCACAGGAAAAGATGAAACCCCGTACTGAGAGCTCAGTTCAGTGACCTCGGCAACGGTGGTCGTTGGAGAAACAGTCAGCGGGTTGGACACAATGCCTGCTTCAAACTTTTTCACTTTTAGGACCTGTTGGCCCTGCTCTGCAGGTGACATGTTTTTGTGTATCACGCCCAGCCCACCGTATTGGGCCATGGCGATGGCCATGTCGGATTCTGTGACGGTATCCATGGCTGCCGAGATCAAGGGCACCGCGAGCTTGACGGTATCTGAAATGGCGGAACCCAAATTTGTTTCGTTTGGTAACACCTCTGAATACTGAGGGACCAAAGAGACATCATCAAAGGTCAGAGCGACGGATAACGGGTTTATCGTGGGGTCTTGCATCTTTGATCCTTCTCCAGCTGAACTGCGGGCACGCCCCAATTCACCCTTTGATTTTCAATATGTAAACCCCTTGTGGGCGATTTCCTCTGACGAGCTGCACCAAAAACCGAGAGCGGAAATTCTATAGTATTTCCGGCAAGATATCCTTAAAAAGTGCTTTATCTTTTACCAGTTTGGTAAGCTTTTTCTTGATTTTGTTGGTGGTTTTTACGCCTTGAGGGTCCTGTAAAGCCACAGAGAGTGGGCATACTTCACTTTCGGTGGCGTGTTGGTAGGAGGCACATGCAATAATTTCTGCGGCCAAAAAAGCAGCTGAATCAGGCTTGGGCGCTTCTTCAGACCACTGGCTGTGGACTTTTTTGAAGGCTTCTAGTTTGCCGGGCTGGGCTTGTACCAAACCCCCCACCAAGGTTCTGGCAAATGCCACAGCCACCACATTGGCCACCTCTTGCACATGCGTGTCCTCTCTCCATGGACCGGTGACCACGTAGGTCACATCTGGCGTTTCGAGGCGCTTCAGCCAGCCATGGGGCGCCATGGGCGCAATCACCACCACCACCCTGCCAAGTGGATTGAGTTCTTCTTCTAAAAGGGCGTCCTCGGTGTCGCCCATAATAATGGTGCTCTGAATGGTAGCAGTCATGGTATTGATGGCCTCGACCAAAGCAGCCTGCCGTGATTTCTCCATTTTGACGGCAATATCGTAAAAGCCAGAGCCGCCTTCTTCGTGATACCAGTTGTGAAGATACTCCGCCAAGGCGCGTGCCTTCGCGTCATCGGACATGGTGGTCTCAAATCCGGGAGCCTTTCCCGCCACCAAAGCTCTCGCCACGTACCGCTCGAAGCCCTCTGGCGTTTTATCGATGAAGCCTCGGAACTTTTTTTGTACGGGCCCCAAACGGCGCATAAGTTTACGAATACGAACCCTGGTTTCGGAATATTGAGGCTGCTTCAAAGGCTCAGGTCCGAGGTACTTCTCTGCGTTAAAACCATGTTGGTTGAGCATGGTGAGGACCGAAAAAACCCTGCTGTCCACCCCAACCTGCACCCCATCCTCTGAATACATATCTGCTTTAGAACCCCATTGGGCCGATGCTGGGTGCGCCACCATTAGCAAGCCGGCTACAGCCAAACATGCGGAAAAAAATGCTTTTTTGTTTGTCATAATATCCTCAAGGCCCCAAACGTGGCGGGACCATCACAAATTACCTCATTTGCAATACAGACGAAAGCATGTATCCAAACATTCACAATTAAGACTATCTGTGTTTCGGGGTAAAAATGAACAAAAAATCCATTCTAATCGCTGTTTTATCAATGATCGGGCTCTTGGCCGGTCTCGGTTGTGAAGGCAAAAAAGTGACGAGCCTTAAATTGACCCCTCCAGGGCCGTATGAGTTTTTGAAGCGGGTGGACTCCCCACAGATTAAGGTGACCCCCCTAGACCAAGATGGCCGCCCCATGCCGGTCCTTAAAGCCACCCCCACGTTTGAAAGTTCAGACCCCAAAGTGGTGACCGTTGATGCGGAAGGAAAACTCACGGCCGTAGGTAGTGGAACCGCTGAAATCAAAATACGGATGAACCAAATTGAACAGGCCGCCAAAGTGACCGTCTCTTTGGCTGAGGTGATCGAGTTCACTGAGGATAGCACCAAAGAGATGCGCCTCTCCGACGATCCTGGACAGGTCAAGGTTGTGGTTAAAGACCGCCTTGGCAACGAACTCAAAGGTCGCAGAGTAAAGTTCACCACCTCCGATTACTGCGTGAAAGTGCGGCAAAACGGGACCGTGTTTCCCGCATCCTTAGGTCGATGTGATGTCATCGCCACTGTGGATGGGGCCACCAACGCGCACACCATCGCCGTCAGAGAATAGTTAGTACATCTCTGGCTGTATTTTTGCAGCCCGTTGTCCTTTTAAAGAGACCTCGGCACTCCAAGGGTCGTGGTCTTCAAGGTGAACCCTTACCCAAAATGGAACAAACCGGTCCATGTTCTCTAAAACTACCCGGCCCATGCCACGCGGCTCGCCATTAACGTAAACTTCTGCTTTGGCCGGCACTTCGATCACCACGGTCCCTAACTCAACGGGCGCCGAGTTGGCCGTACCAGGCACGGTGATCCCCAACGGCTCAGTCATTGGAATTTCGCTGAAGGGAATACCCTTTTCCGTCGTGGGACCAGAAAGTTTAAGCGCATTACTTTTACGCGGCTTCTCTGGGTCATCCATTTGCTTGCGCAGCTCCGCCATTTCTGTATCGAGATTTTTTGTATCTAGGCGAATGGCACGGGTCTGCTTTTTACTCCCGTCCACGGACTTGGCTTTAAACACCACCGTCCTGTCCGATTGGGAACTTCTCGAGATCGCTCGCCCAACAGGAATAATGGATTCACTCCCGCCGCGCTGTGCAGAATCAGCGGTCATCGAGGGTGCCACCTTAGCGATTTTAGTGACCTCTCTCGGTTTGGACTCCCTGGGTTTTGCTTTTGGTACGAAGGGAACAGCGACGGTCTTTGAAACGCCGGTCTCGTCCGGTTCGTTCTTGTTGTCATTTTTTTGTTGCTCAGCCAACACGGCCGCGGTGGCCTGAAGTTTTGCAAGTGTGTTCTCTGATGGCCATCCGGTTTCAGACACACTGCTTTCAGCCGCCACGTCGAGATTTATCTTGGTATCTGCATTAGAAATGCTCGCTGGCAAGTCTATTGAGTCTTCAACCGCTTCACTGAGTTCGTCGGCGGGAGGCGTATCTTTTTGGTTGTTGGCGAGGTCCGCCAAAGCCTCCCGGGCGATTTGTTCTAGGTCTAAATCATCGAATTGGTCATCGTTGCTCATTTTATTCTTCAACGCTTTCAAGTCTTTTGACCACTTCAGAGTATGAGGTCGCGTGTACGAGAACCGCCATTTTGGCGCGATAGGTTTCTACCAAATCTGACCGGCGACGCTCCATCGCATCTTTTAGCGCCATGTGCATACGAACATAGGCCATCTCGCTGTTAATAAAAAAATTAACGACATTGATGGCGGCCAATGCACTGGAATACGTTACCGAGGGGGTTTGCTGGGCGAACTCATACTCCAACTCATCTGCATTCTGAACCCGTAAAATAGCGCGCGCATCGGCATCGGTATTTCGACCATGAATCTCTTCGGCACCGAACTGCACTTGGTAATCAACGATGGTCAGGGTTTTTAACGACGCATACTCTTTAGAAAAAAAGTTCACCAAGCCATCAAAAAATGCATCTAACAACCCTACCCCTGTCCCTTCAAGCTCCACTTGTCGGGTGCCCGCCTCCTTTTCAATTTCAATAACCGCGGAAACAGTCGCTTTTTGTGTTGGGATATCTTCGTCGAGCGCCATGTGAATAAGGGTCAGGCACACCTGGTCTGGGCCCAAAATTTCATTGACGATCTCCGCGACTTCCCGAACCCGGGGGGCTGCGTTCACCGTCGCTCCGTATCTAGCCAATGCCGACATTCTGCCTCGATTTCTTTCAACAAAGGGACTGAAATTCCCCTTTCCTATAGATGATATAGCAACTTTATGTGGTTGAGGTGAAGCTGGTTACCATAATGGGGTTGAATGCTTTCCCTGCCACAGCTATAGGGAGGGTCAATGAGGGCCTAAAACCCCTCAATTGTTTTTTTACCCTTTTTTTTACAAATACTTAGGAGGCTGTGATGGCACGTAAAAAACTAGCAATGATCGGGTCGGGACAGATCGGTGGCACTTTGGCCATGCTCGCTATGCAAAAAAACCTTGGTGATGTGGTTCTTTTCGATATTTTCGGCGGAACAGCCCAGGGCAAAGCTCTTGACTTGAATCAAACTGCATCCTTGGCAGGAAGCGACATGCAACTTTCAGGTACCGATTCGTATGCAGATATTGCAGGTGCAGATGTTTGTATCGTCACCGCAGGCTTCCCTCGCAAGCCCGGCATGAGTCGCGATGACCTCCTCAGCAAAAACTTGGAAGTCATTGGCCAAGTGGCAGAAGGTATTAAAACCTATGCTCCCAATGCTTTGGTCATCGTGATCACCAATCCGTTGGATGCCATGGTTTGGGCCATGAAAGAGGGCACTGGCTTCGAGAAGAATAAAATTGTGGGGATGGCAGGCGTTTTGGATTCAGCCCGATTCAAAACCTTCCTCTCGTGGGAACTGGGCATCAGCCGAGAAGACATCCACGCTTTCGTATTGGGTGGGCATGGTGACCAAATGGTACCCTTGACCCGTTTCTCCAATGCTGGCGGTATTCCCCTCCCCGACCTGGTAGAAATGGGACTGTTGGAGCAAGAGAAACTCGATGCAATCGTGGATCGTACCCGCAAAGGTGGCGGTGAGATTGTAAAACTGCTCGGCAACGGCTCCGCTTTTTACACCCCCGCTCTATCTGCCATCGAAATGGCAGAGGCTTACCTCTTTGACCAAAAACGAATCCTCCCCTGTGCGGCCCTGTTAGAAGGCGAGTATGGGGTCAATGATTTGTTCATCGGTGTGCCGGTTATCATGGGTGCCGGCGGCGTGGAGAAAATTGTTGAGCTCAAACTTACCACCGAAGAACGAGCAGCGTTCGACCAATCCATCGCTTCGGTAGAAAAACTCATTACCGAAATCAAAGCCTTGGCCAAATAAAAGAGGGTCGACCAATCACCAAAAAAAAAGGGCTTCCGAATGAAGCCCTTTTTTTCGTTAAGCCGCTTGGGGTTGGTACCTTCTTCGTTGCGCTTGAATCCCTAGAAGGAAGCGTACCAAAACATCCGTGTCGCGGTTACTTAAGCCATTCAGATGGATGGCAGCTATGGCCTGCTCACCGGTTTCATCTGGATAAGTGCGTACCACCTCTCCTTCGGCTTGAACGAAATGATCATTCTCTAAGCGAAGACAGGCCTGAATTCGGTCACCGGCTTGCATGGGGGTATTCGGATCGACCTGCAGGGCAATACCGTTCCCACTGAGATTTTTGACCTTGGGCTGGATTGCTTTGTGTTGACCGTTCTGAGCGAGCTGAAATCCGATGAAAGCCTCCACAGGGGGGTTATCCACTCGGAAGAACCGCCGGCGCTGATAGGAACGTGGCTGACCAATGATTTGCAAACTGAAGTAGCTCAAAAAGTCATCCACCCATTGTAGCCGACCTGTAACCTCGGTCATCCCGTGCTCGGTAGGCGTTTCGAGTTTCAGTATGGTGCCTGAACGAAACCCTGTTTGGAAACTGGCAGAAACCCTCGCCCGGCATGCCACCGTTCTTTGGTAATCGTTCACCGCGTCTACTGCGGCCAATACCATTTGGCCCGTTGCATCGGTAATTCTGACCTCATTCCCTTTTTGTAAATACTGACGTAATTTCATAGAAATCCCTTTTGGCTGATGTAGGACAATCTCCCATCTGGCCCTACATTTGCCAAGTTTTTGGTCGCTGTGGGTAATTTGGCGCTATTTACGCCGGTGTACGTCAATTTCTTCGGCTCAAACCGCTCAGATCTAAATAGGAAATGTGCGGAAGATCACTTTTTTTGAGATTTTTCGCAGTTGTCGGAGCTGCAGTACCCGTAAAGCTCCATTTTATGCCGGGTAACCGTGAAGCCAAAAGATGCCGCAACTTTATCCTGGAGTTGTTCAATCTCTTCATTGACGAATTCTACGATTTTACCACAACTCAAACAAATGAGATGGTCGTGGTGATCTTCCTGATCGTCCACCACTTCAAATCGCGTTTGACCGTCGCCACCAAAGTTACGAGATTCGGCCAAATTTGAGTCGACCAGCAACTTGAGGGTGCGATATACCGTGGCCAAAGAAATACTAGCGTCACTTTGCCTCACCAAAAGAAGAAGGTCCTCGGCACTGAGATGATCGCTGGAACCGAAGAAAATCTCTGCAATCTTTTCACGCTGCCGAGTGGATTTCATTTGATTGGCCGAGACGTACGCCCGCAACTGGGCCATGCGTTGCTCCACCTTTTCTTGCACTGATTTTTCTTTGTTCGTTCCCATTCTGAAAAAACCTAATCTTAAAGCCACATCAAAACAAGGAAGATTGACGAAGGATGTGGATTTTAGTGCTCAAGCCAACAAAGCGCGCCCAATCAAACACCGCTCTACCGGCACCCCCATTAAACTCAAAAAACCCATCTCACATTCGGCTTGGCGAATTGCATCTTCGTCAGATAACTCGTGGTCCAATCCTAACAAATGCAACAAACCATGCGCAATGAGCACAGATATTTCATCCAAAAGGTCATGACCACAGTTGAGCGCTTGTTTGCGTGCTTGAGGGATAGCGATAACCAAATCTCCCAGGATATGCTCGAGGCCTGGCATAGGCTGCCCTTCCCATGCTGAAAAGGAGAGCACATCGGTCACTTTGTTCTGATGACGATACATCAAATTTAACCGCTTCATTTCAGCGTTGCTCACAAACACCACCGTTGTGTGCAGTTGGTCAAGCCCGGTTGCCCGAGCCAACTGTCGCAACCGTCTTTTGAGCGGTCTTTGGACCGATACTGGCAACCCCTCAAAGCCTTGAAACGCAAAGCCCTCGAGCACTTATTCTCGCTCCTTGACGCTCGCTTTGAATGCGGCGTTTTCGTAGGTTTGAACAATCTTCTGTACCAAAGAATGGCGCACCACATCTTTATCTTTAAGCTGTACGGAACCCACACCTGGGACATCCGACAGAATACCCATGGCGTGCTGGAGCCCGGACAGCTGACCCACCGGAAGGTCTGTTTGGGTCACATCGCCAGTAATGATCATTTTACCGCGATGCCCCAAGCGCGTTAAGAACATTTTCATTTGGTCGACACTGGTGTTTTGGGCTTCATCCAGAATCACGCATGCATCATTCAGTGTGCGCCCCCTCATAAATGCCAATGGCGCGATTTCGATGGTTCCTTTTTCGGCGAGCTCTTCCACTTCTCTTTGGCCCAAAAATTCATGTAACGCATCATGCAACGGACGCAGGTAGGGGTTCACCTTCTCTTCCAAGTCACCGGGCAAAAACCCGAGTCGTTCCCCCGCTTCCACGGCTGGCCTGACCAAAACCAATCGGGAA
>MDTD01043599.1_pt1 | contig 11839 bp, 10 predicted proteins | sample 811221 | NCBI WGS metagenome assembly MDTD01 (sample SAMN05326646, study PRJNA326480) | marine metagenome | isolation source: seawater | place: Pacific Ocean: South West | collected 2011
ATGGGGGATGGAGTAAAAAGAATTGAAAAAAATGAGCTAAATTCAAGTGTGGTTCAAAGAAGAGGAATTCGGGCAAATCAAAAATTAAACAAAGGGTCAATCATAAGAGAACATATGTTGGATTATTTAAGACCATGTCCTTTTGGTGCGCTTAGACCCTGTGATAAGAAAAAAATCATTAATAAAAGATTAAAAAAAGATATCAAATATCACGAAATAATTAAATCTAGTGACGTTTTTTAATTTTAAGACATGAAAGAACTTTTAATTATAATTCCAGCTTTAAATGAGGAAAAAACAATAAAAAAGATTATTCAAAAAACTAAAATATTTGGTGATGTTTTGGTAGTTAATGATGGTTCAATAGATGAAACAAAAAAAATTGCTAAAAAAAATGGGGTTATGGTTATTAGTCACAAAATTAATTTAGGCTATGATCAAGCCATAAATTCAGGTTTGGAATTTTTTGTAAAAAAAAAATATAAATATGTAATTACAATAGATGCTGACGGACAACTACCTCCAAATTATATAAAATTGTTTAAAAAAGAATTGAAATTGAATAGAGATATAGTTTGTGGGGTTAGAAGTCGAGTAGATCGAATAGGTGAAAAAATTTTTCTTTTTTTTTCAAAAATTATTTGGAATTTACAAGACCCTTTGTGTGGTATTAAAGGATATTCATATAATTATATAAAAAAATTTTTTAGTAAGAAAATTTTTTTCAATTCTATAAGTACAGAATTATTAATAAAAGGAAAAAAAAGAAAAATAAATATTACTGAATTAAAAATTAATAATAAAATTAGATCAGATGAGTCTAGGTTTGGTTCAGGTATTTTTACTGAACTAAAAATAGTTTTTACTTTTTTTATGTGTTTAGTTTTTGTTAGGTAAATTTGAAATAAATTTAGAAAAAGAGAGTAAAATTAAAAATCCTTGCAAAACTAACAGAAAAAATTATTAAAATATGAAAATACTAGGAAAATTATTAAATAATAAAGAATTTATTTTTTTTAAGATTATACTTCTTTTAAACTCAGCAATGTTTTTTTTGGAGGGTGTCAGTCTTATTTCAATTCCTATTTTTGCGAGTATTCTAATTGATAGCAGTTATATTTTTGACAAATTTGAAATTTTAAAAAATAATTCTTACTTAGCGGGACTCGAACATAATCAATTAATTATTCTATTTGGTTCAATAGTCATTATCTCGTTTGTGGTAAAAAATGTTTTTCTTATTTTCTTAACGATATTCCAAGGAAATTTTCAGAGAAAAATTAAAACTAATATTGCTGAAAAATTATTTAAATATTACATTAATATGCCTTACCTGCTTCATTTAGATAAGAATCCAGCTTATTTATCAAGATATGTTTCCACTGAAATTACAAATCTAAATACCTATCTCGTAAATTTTATTTTACACTTTAGAGAATTAATAACAATATTTGTCATTCTAATTTTACTTATTTTCTCATCACCAGGATTTATTTTGTTAATTTTTTTTGTTTTTGGTCTCATTGGTTTATCATTTTTAAAAATAATTAAATCTTTTATTAATTTAAGAGCAAAAAAAAATATTGAATTAGGAAAAAATCTTACAGAAACAATTTATGAAACATTTGGTTCAATTAAAGATATTAAAGTCCAAATGAAAGAAAATAAAGTAATAGATTATTTTAAAAAAGATTTTCATCAATTAGAAAACAATAATTATTATTTTTTTATTATTGAAAAATTACCAAAAATTATTTTAGAATTTTTAGCAATATCAATTTTAGTTTTAATTTCTGTTTCTTTTATTAATAAAGTTAATAATAATATCACCGAAATACTACCTGTTTTATCACTGATATTAGTAAGTATATTTAGATTTTTACCAGCTTTTAATGCGGTTACTGTAAGCAGGTACTACATGAGACTTACAAAACCTTCTGTTGAAATTATAGTTGATGAAATAAATAAAAGTTCAATAATAACCGAATCTCAAAATTTATCCGATAATAAAAAAAATTATGATTTAGATAAAAATCGATATCTTGAAGTTAAAGATTTATCGTTTAGTTATGATAATAAAAGTTCCCGTCCTTTAAAAAACATAAATTTTGAAATTAAGAAAGGTGAATTTATAGGTATCACTGGAAAAACAGGCTCAGGAAAAAGTACTTTATTTCTAATGCTAATGGGACTTTTAAAACCAGAAGGTGGAGTAGTTAGCCATTATGGACAAAATATAAATAAAGATATTAGAATCTGGAAAAAAAAATTGGGTTACGTATCTCAAAATATATTTTTATTAAATGGTTCATTGAAAAAAAACATATTACTAAATTTTGATAATTCAGATGATGAAAAGTGTAATTATGAAATATTAAATCAATGTATAGAAATTGCTGAACTCAAACCAAAAATAGACTCATTACAATATGGTTTAGATACATATATCGGAATTAATGGTTCTAAGTTATCAGGAGGTGAAAAACAAAGGTTAGCTATAGCCCGGGTATTGTATCGTGATCCAGAAATTATTTTGATGGATGAATCTACTAATGCTTTGGATGAAAAAACAGAAGATAAAATTTTAAATAATCTAAGATCAGAAACATTAAATAAAAAGACCATTTTAATAATTTCTCATAGAAAAAATACGCTAAATAAATGTGACAAAGTTTTAAATTTAGATCTTGGTGAAATTAAATAGTTGTTTATGGATAAAAATCTCATATTTCTATATAATCTCCGAGTCTTAAAGCTTAGTAAAATTATATTACTTATAGAAATAGTTTTAAATTGAGTTTGTAACAAATTTAAAAAAAATAACTAATTAAATTTGGTAGAATAAATAACATATTTAGTTAGAGTGAAATGATAATTCAAAAATATCAATGATTAGAAGATACTTAATTACTTATTTTAAAAATATTAAATTAAAAAAAAAAACACACATAATTTTTGAGAATGAGTATTTAAAAAAGCTAAATACAAATTACCAATTAAAAAATTATAGATGTTCTTCGATTGAAAATTTAAATCAAGTTTATAAAAAAAAATATAACTATTCTTTTATTTTAAAAAAATCTAAGAGATACCTTGACGAAATATTCCCCATTTTAAATGAATTAAATAATTGTAGATTAAAAAAAAAAGAATGGGAAATTTTAATTGAGTATTTTTTAATCATATCTATAATGAATATAAAGACAAGATTTGATACTTTAAAAAAAATTAAAAATAAAAAAAACGTCCATATATACGCTGATAATTACAATTTCTTTTTTGAAAATACTGATATTTACAAAATATTTCAATTAGAAGATTTCAATTTCAATTTTTTTATAAATTATTTAATTTCAAAAAGATTAAAATTTAAAGTTTCGAAATCTAAGAAAATTAAAAAAGTTTTTCTTTTTGAAAAAATAAAGAAAAAAACATTTTTTAGAAAGATAATATATTTTTTTTATAATAATTTACAAAATCTTCTTAAACCCATAATAATTTTAGATGGATATTTTGAAAAAAATAATGCACTTAGGGTCATATTTAAAAGTAAATTAAAAATTTTATTCGCTAGTATCGATTATTTAGACTTTCCAGCAGAGATAATTAACCGAAAAAAAAACTTTAAATCTCGGTCAAAAATATCAATAAAAATTAAAGATGATTTTGATATTATTTATAATGAATTTATAAAAAATGCTTTACCCAGTTCTTTTTTGGAGAATTTTAATAGTTATTTAAATGCTAATAAAAATAAATACCTCAATATATCTAAAATTGGAACTTCACTGCATTTTGCGGCTAATGATAAATTTAAATTTGCTGTTTTAAACTTAAAGAAAGAAAAAAAAAAATCATTTAATTTACAACACGGTGCACTCATGGGTAATAGAGTGTTTAATCCAGAAGATTATATTAATCAAAAAATGAGTGATATGAACTTATTATGGCACGATAAAAAGTTAAATATCGGTTCTCAATATTTTTTAAAATCAAAATATAAATTTAATAAACCTGAAAATAAAATTCTATTTTTTCCATGCCATATTTTATTTAATCAAGAACTAGATGTCCTTGAAAAAAATAACCATATTTACTTAAATCAATACTTTAATTTAGTAAAATTATTGACCATAAAAAAAAAATTTCTTTTAAACGTAAAATTTTTTAATCATAAAAATGACGATTTTTTTAAAAAAATTTGGAAAAATTATTTTGGTAAGAAAGTAAAAATTCTAGATAGCAATAACTCATATAAAGGTAGTATATTTAAAGAATATGACCTAATAATAATTGATAATTTTTCTACAGCATTTTATGAATTATTATATAACAAAAAACCATTTATAGTCCTCAATTCTTCACCAAATGTTAATTTTAAAAAAAAATTTTGGGAAGCAATAAAGGATCTCAAGAAGATAAATTTATGGTTTGAAAATGAAAAGCAACTTGCAAAATATTTGGATAAAAATTTTGAAAACATTATATTGAATTGGAATAAAACAATTAATTCAAAGTGCTATATCAAATTAAGAAAAACTTTATTTGTAAGAGAAAATTTTAATGATAGTTTGTTTGTAAAAAAAATATTAGAATTGTAACTAATAAAAAAAGTCAATCTAAAATCTAAAGAATAAAATTCTATTTACATGCATCAGAACAAAAAAGCCTGTAAATGACCTCTAAAAAATTATAAAATATTTAAAAAATTAAATGATAAAAAAAAAAATATTAATTGTTGGAGGAACTGGATTTTTAGGGCATTATTTAGCAAAAAAATGTAGAACAAAACATATTGTAACTAGCATATCTTTAAATCGGCCAAAAAGAAAAAAAAAGTTAAAAGGTGTAAAATATTTAATTGTTGACATATCAAAAAAACAAGAATTAACAAAAAAAATAAATACTAAATTTGATATAGTTGTCAATCTGGGGGGGTATATCAATCATAAAAATAGAAATTTAGCTACTAAAACACATTTTAATGGATGTAAAAATTTAATAAATTTTTTTAAAAATAAAGATATTGAGCTCTTTATCCAAATCGGAAGTTCAACAGAATATGGAAAGCAGAAATCACCTAATTTTGAATTTATGAGGGGCAATCCAAAAACAATTTATGCTCAATCAAAACTTAATGCCTCAAAATATTTAATCAATTTTTCGAAAAAAAATAATTTTCCTTTTGTAATTCTTAGATTCTATCAGGTTTATGGTCCAGAGCAAAAACAGGACAGATTAATACCAATGGTAATTAATTCTTGTTTAGGAGATTTGCTTTTTAAATGTTCTAGTGGGGTGCAACGGAAAGATTTTTTATATATCACAGATGCAATAAACGCTATTAATAACTGTTTTAATAATGACAAAATTATTGGTAATATTATCAATATTGGTTCAGGCCAAAGCATATCTGTAAAAAAATTAATTTTGAAAATTGTTAAAAAGGTTGGATATGGAAAACCAATGTTTGGAGTTTTAGGAATGAGATCTGATGAGCCAAAAAATAGTTATCCAAGCATTAAAAAAGCTAAAAAGTTTTTAATTTGGAAACCTAAAATCAGTTTAGAAAAAGGTTTAAGAATGACAATAAGTTATTATAAAAATAAAAAAAATGAATTATAGATCAGCAATAATTTTATGTGGGGGTAAAGGTACTAGACTTGGTGAGTTGGGGAGAAAATTTCCAAAAACATTAATAAAAATTCAAGGTCAATCAATTTTATGGTATATTTTGAATTCATTAAAAATAAATAAATTTAACCATTTTATTTTGCCTGTGGGTTATAGAGGAGATCAAATTAAAAAATTTATAGAAAAAAAAAAATTCAAAAATTGTCAAATTGATATTGTCAATACAGGATTGAATTCAACTATTGCTCAAAGAATTGATAAAGCTAAGAATTTTGTTAAGTCTGAAAATTTTATTATTTTAAATGGTGACGCTATTTTTGATGCAAATTTAAATCAAATTTTTAATTTTCATGAAAAAAATAAAAAGGATGTCAGCTTTATTTGCTGTGAGGCTGAAGCTGATTTTGGAACAGTAGGTGTCATTAATAATAAAGTAATAAATTTTGAAAGAAGTTTAAATTTTAATTCTGTAAATACTAATATTAATGATTTTAAAGCTTATGTTTACTCAGGGATGTGTATATTTAAACAAAAAGTGCTTAAAGAAAATTTTAAAAGTTTTTTAAATTTTGAAAAAGATTTCTATCCTAAAATAATAAAAAAATTTAAATCTGACATGTATACACTTAAAGGCTTTTGGTATGCAGTGGATAATATAAAAGATTTAAATGTGCTAGATAAAAGAAAAATTAACAAAAAAATTTTTAATAAGGTGTACAAACTCTTAAATAAATTAAATGATAAATAAAAGATTTTGGAAAAACAAAAGAGTTTTAATAACAGGTCACACTGGTTTTAAAGGTGGGTGGTTATCAATATGGATGAAAATTTTAGGAGCAAAAATATCAGGATACTCATTAAACCCCTTGACAAAAAAAAATTTTTTTAAATCCACTAAAATAAAAAAAATATTTATAAAAGATTTTAGAAAAAATATAAAAGATTACAAAAAATTAGAGGAGTGTATCGAAAAAACAAAACCAGAAATAATATTCCATCTAGCTGCACAGCCACAAGTCTTGGAGAGTTTTGCTAAGCCGTTAGATACAATATACACAAATGTTATTGGAACATCAAATTTATTAGAAATTATAAAAAAACATAAATTTATAAAATCTGTCGTTATAATAACAACTGATAAAGTTTATCAAAATAATGAAAAAAAAATTAAATTTTCTGAAAATGATCATTTAGGTGGGGATGACCTTTATAGCGCGAGCAAAGCTTGTGCTGACATTATCTCACAAAGTTATTATAAATCTTTTTTTAAAAATTCAGGTTGCGGAATAGCAACTGCTAGAGCAGGAAATTGTATTGGAGGTGGTGACTGGACAAAATTTAGAATTTTGACAGATGCTACAGAAGCTTTTTTAGAAAATAAAAAACTTAATATAAGAAGCCCTTACTCAACAAGACCATGGCAACATTTATTAGAACCACTTTATGGATATATTATTCTTGCCCAAAAAATATTTGGTAATCGCAATAAAAAATATAGTTCCTCCTGGAATTTTGGTCCAGCTAGACAAACAAATATAAAAGTAATTGATTTTGCTCAAATATTAAGAACTAAAATGAATTCAAAATCTAAGTTAATTTTAAATAAAAAAATAGATAAAAGAGAAAAACAAAATTTAGATTTAGATAGTAGAAAAGCAAACAAAGAATTAGGCTGGAAATCTTTTCTAACAATAAATGATACATTAAAATTTACTGCTGAGTGGTATATTGCGAATTCAAAAAAAAAAAATATGTATGATTTTACCTGTAACCAAATAGAACAATTTTTGAAATTAAGAAATGATTTGTAGAAATTGTAAAAAAAAAAGTTTTAATAAAATCTCGAATATTGGAAAACAACCAATTAGTAGTTTATTTTTAAAAAAAAAAATTCAAATAAAAAATTATTCTCTAGACTTATACAAGTGTAAGTATTGTGATTTAGTCCAATTATCAAAAATACCAAATTTAAAAGACATGTATGGTGCAGATTATGGATACAAAACTTCTGTAAGCAAATTAATGGTTGACCATCTAAAAAAAAAAATTTCTAAATTAAATAGATTTGGAATTTTTAAAAAAAAATCAAAAATATTAGATATTGGATCCAATGATGGAACGTTTTTAAATTTCTTCTCAAATTTTAAAAATAGACATGAATTATTTGGAATAGATCCATCAGCATCAGCATTTATCGAAAATTATGATAAAAAAATAAATGTAATAATAGATTTTTTTAATAAAAATAATGTTCGTAAACATTTTATTGAAAAAAAAATAAAATTTTCTCTAATAACTTCATATGCTATGTTTTATGATATAGAGGAACCAAATGAATTTTGTAGTGGTATAGAAAAAATTTTAGATAAAAATGGAATTTGGGCTCTAGAATTTTCATATTTTCCACTTTTATTAAAAAATTTAACCTACGACCAGATATGTCACGAACATTGTGTTTATTATTCTTTATCTACTTTTAACAAAATTATATCCAATAATAATTTAAAAATAATTGATTTTTCAATTAATGAAATAAATGGAGGAAGTATCGAAGTTATTTGTGCAAAGAAAAATAGTAATTTCAAAACAAATAAAGATAAAATTAATCATCTTTTTTATGACGAAAAAAATATCTCTAACAAAGATTTTGAGAAATTTAATTTAAGAATGGAGAATAGTAAAAAAAATTTACAACTTTTTTTAAAAGGCCAGAATAAAAAAAATATAATTGGATATGGTGCATCAACAAAAGGAAATGTAATTTTAAATTACTGTAAACTAAATAATAAAAATATTTCTTATATTTGTGATGCAAACCCAACAAAGGAAGGAAGGTTTACACCCGGCAGTCATATTAAAATTATTTCTAAAAATAAAATGCGGAAAATTAAACCTAAATATTTAATTGTGTTAATATGGTCGTTTAGAACTGAAGTTATAAAACAGGAGAAAAAATTTATAAGAAATGGTGGAAAACTCATATTTCCTCTTCCGGTATTCCATGTAGTTGATAAAGAAAATTATAAAAAATATTTAAAAGAAGATTTTAGTTTGTACTCTTTTTCATAAGTATGAAATTATCAATTTGCATTCCTACATATAACAGACCAAGCCAATTACCTAATTGTCTAAATTCAATATGGATAGCTAAACAGAACTCAAATTTAGATTTTGATGTGTGTGTTTCTGATAATGGCTCTGATTATGATATAAGAAAAGTAATTGATAAATTTAGGGATAAATTAAATATATCTTTAAATATTAATGAGAAAAATTTGGGTTATCTGCCAAATCTAATAAAGGCAATATCCTTATCCAAAAGTGAGTTTGTATGGACTATCGGAGATGATGATCTTTTAACACCAAATTCTCTCAGTCTATTAAATAAATTATTTAAAAAATTCAAAGATGTAGATTTTTATTATGTAAATTCTTTTCATCTAAATTATGAATATCTTAAAAAATTCGAAAGACCATTTGATACTAATTTATTGCCTACAAATATGTCTAAATTAGCCAAAAAGGAAAATTCAATGGAGTGTAAATTTTGGGACTTAATTGATTATAGAGTTACATTTGATTTTTTAATGGGTAATTTTACAAATGTTTATAAGAGAAAAATGTTTTTAGAAAATCTGGACTGCCTTAATAAAGTAGATTTAAAAGATAATAGACTTTGCTCTAATCTGGATAATTGTTGTGGTTATTTAAAAGTCTATACTAATGCATTTAAAAATTCTAAAGTTTATTATTCACCCGAAGGATTTTCAGTAAATTGTTATGGTGTTAGAGAATGGGTCTCAATGTACGATTTTATAGAAATTGTAAGAATACCTGAAATTTTAGACTATTACAGAAGTCAAGGATTGGGATTAAAAAAATATTTGATAAATAAAAATTATGCTTTGAGAAATTTTTCGAATTTTTTTTTCAAAATTTTTATCAGAGGTGATGCTGCTGGAAGGCATTATATTAACTTTTATAAGCATTTTTTATCAAATTTAATTTTTCCCAACTCAATATTATCAATTTTCTATTTTTTGTTTCGTAAAATAATTTTAAAGCCAAATATCAAAAAGAAATGGTAAAAAATACTTCAAGAAAATTAAATGGAGTTATTATAGGACCCTCGGGAATAGGAAGAGCGCACTTAAGAGAATTAGTTAATTTTGGTTTTAAAAATATTGGTCTTGTTGGAAAAAAATTCAAAAAAAATAGAACATCTGACTTAATTAAAAAACATAAAGATTTAAGTTTTTATAATTTAAAATCAATTAAGGAAATTACAAAGATTAAACCAAAAATAATAAATGTGTGTTCACCTACAAAATATCATTATGATCAAATACTTTTTATAAAAAACTTATGTAAGAATTTAATTATAGAAAAACCAATTCTTTGGATCAAGAATAATAAAGTTTCAAATCTAGCATTAACCAAAGACTTATTAAGTTTGAAAAGAAACAATATATATGTAAATTTACCCATGATAAGTTTAGCAAAACAAATAAAAAAAAAAAATAAAATATTAAAAATAAAAAAATTGAATTTTAATTACTTTACTAAAGGTAAAAATCAATTTAAGAATATTCCTATTGATTTGTTGCCTCATGCGTTATCATTTTTATTAACATTAAAATCAAACAATTTAAAATATTATAAAATTATTGAGGTTTATAAAACAAAAAATATTTGGAAGTGTAAGATAATTATAAATGATTGTCTTTGTAAATTTCATTTTAAACAAGATCCTAAAAGATTGAATAGTCGATTAAGTTTTAGAATTAATGATGATTTTTACTTAAGAAAACAAGTTATAAAAAATGATATCTATGTTAATAAAATATTAAAGAATAAAAAAAAAATTCTTAATATAAATAATCCCATGTCAGATTATTTGAGCTTAATATTAAAAAGCTTAAATAAAAAAAATATCCTAAAAAAAAATAATTCTATAACTATTAATATAGTTAAAATTATGGAAGAATTGATTAATTACTAATTAATTTATTCATATGATTAAAAATATTACTCCTAGATCTAGATTAATAATTTTAAGAAATTTAATTTATCACAATATAGTTTTTAAGGTTATCTTATTAATTCTAAATCCAATTCTTTTAATAAATAAGATAAAAAATTATAAAAAAGACAAGTATAAAGTTTCTAAAATAAATTGGGGATTAAGAACCGATCAATTAGGTAAACATGGAGTCATTAGCTCAGACACTCCTCCAGAAGATTTCGACTACGTAACTAAATTACAAAAAAAAATTTTGTTTTCAAATTTAAAAAGATTTGTTTCAAAGAAAGAGAAAAAAATTTTAGATTATGGTTGTGGCTCAGGACGATTTACAGGGGCACTCGCAAAAATTAGCTATAAAGCAAACGTATTAGGGGTTGATCCTGAAAAAAAGCTGATTGATTTAGCTAAACCAAAGAAAAATGTAAAATATATCGTGCTTAAAAATTTAAATCAAATTAAATCAAAATTTGATATAATTTTTATTTCAAATGTATTAGGTGGTATTGAAATAAAAAATCTTTACAAATTGAATAAATCTCTTATTTCCAAATTAAAAAAAAATGGAATTTTATTTTTAAGTGAACATATTTCAAACAAAAAAAATATTGAGTCAGAAGTACTCAAAGGTTGGGCTTTTAGAAGTGATGATTTTTATTTGAACTTATTCAAAAAAATTAATTTAAGAAAAGTTGACGAATACAGCTATAATGGTTATCGGACTTCAATTTATGTTGGGAAAAGAAAGGAAAAAGTATTAAAAAATCTAAAAAAACCCTTAAAATATAGAAAATAATTATTTTTTTTAAATATCTCAATAATTGGATAAAAAAAAGTTTTGAAAAATATGTTATTACTAATAACCACATAAAAAAATTTATATATTATAAAATTTTAATGAAAAAAAATAAGCTACAAGATTTAAAGGATAAATATAATTTTAAATCAAGTTATATTAAAAATTTTGAAAAATTTAAGGATGAAATAATCAAAAAAAAAATTCTACCATATCAAATTGAATTTCAAGCACCACCAAGAGGAAAAAAAATATGCTGGCTAGAATGCCCTTATTGCTATGGAGCGTCTGCTGACAACAATGGAGAACGTTTAAGCAAAGAGAGAGGTTTAGAAATTTTAAAACAAATATTAGATGGAGGCGTAAAAAAAATAATATTTGCTGGA
>MDTD01050236.1_pt1 | contig 11838 bp, 12 predicted proteins | sample 811221 | NCBI WGS metagenome assembly MDTD01 (sample SAMN05326646, study PRJNA326480) | marine metagenome | isolation source: seawater | place: Pacific Ocean: South West | collected 2011
GAGATCTACACCACGCCCACGGGCAGCGGCGACGACAGCTGGTACCGCCGGCGTCTGAACTTCGAGCCCTACTTCTCGCCGGACCTCTCCGATGCGAACCAGCCCGCAGACACGTGGGTCGAGTGGAGCACCGACGCCAGCGCCAACCAGCTCCGCGTCTTCGATGCCAACCGCGGCGACGGCGGCCCGATCTACGGCACGTACGCCGACCCCTTCCTCAGCGACATCCAGGTCGGCCCCATCGACTGGAGCACCTTCTACTCGGGCTACTCCGACACGCCCGTCACCTACGAGAACGACGATGTGATGCGCCTGGCCATCGCGACCGGCAGCGGCTGGGCGGCGGGCTTTGATGGGCAGGTAGACGGCGTGACCGTCACGCTGCACAACGGGCAGGTCGCCACGGTCGACTTCGAGGCGATTCCCGCGCCGGCATCGTGCGCCCTGATGGCGCTCGGCGGGCTGGCCGCGATCCGTCGCCGTCGAGCCTGAGCCAGAGACACAGACCACAACCAGCTTCATTCGTATGGAGCGACAAGACAGCGTCCCGGAAAGAGAGAGCCGGGGCGCAGGACAGAGAGAGATCGCAAACACATTGGGAATTTGAGAGAGATAAGGAGCAGAGAAATGAAAATCGCAGCAGCAGCCATGATGCTCGTCGCAGGCGCGGCGCAGGCCCAGATGGGCGGCCTCATCAGCACCGATCGTTTCGGATACACCGGCACCGTCGTCCGCTACGCATCCCTCGCCGACGCGCAGTCCGCCAGCAACGCCATCGAGACCGTCGCGATCGGCGACCGTGACCTTTCCATTTATGTCGCACAGAACGACACGGTCGAATCGGACGTGAATTACTTCACTGGATCGTGGTGGTACACCACTGACCCGTCGGGCATTGCCGGGTGGGGCAACGACCGCGGCAATACCGGGGTTGGCTTTCTCCAGATGTACGACGAATTCTCCACCACTGACACAAGCGTCTCGATGAACTTCGGCAACTTCGACGGCACGCACTACACCGAGTTCAGCATGAACATCCAGGGTGCCAACGCCGGTGCAGCCGAGTACAGCCGACTCAGTGTGTATGACAACCTGAACGACGGCGGCATCTGGCACGACTACAACCTCAGCCTCACCGCCACGGGCCTGACCGGCACCGAGATCGCGCCGGGCATCATCGAATCCAACACGCACCCGACGGGCGTGTCCGGCTCGATCACCGGCATCTTCGAGATCACCGAGAACGAGTCCACCCCCGCCCACCAGGGTTTCTACGTCTTCGACTTCGACCTCAACATGGTCAACTGGGCTTATGAAAACCGGAACGACCTCACCGGCGACTACTCGTTCGATGACAGTCTCTTCCGCACCGTGCCGACGCCGGCGACGGGGGCACTGATTGCGCTGGCGGGCGTGGGGGCAGCCCGTCGCCGGCGTCGCTGATTTCAAGAGCAAACACTCCTCGTACACTCTCCTCGGGCGCACCCGTTCATCCTTTGGGCGGGTGCGCCTTCTTTTTGGTGCCACTGATCATCTGCTAGACTCCCCCCGCCAAGGGCGGCCGATTCCGTGCCGCGGTTCAGGAGTCCAGTATGACTTTCCGATCGATCCTCGCCTCTGTCGCCTTCGTCGCACTGAGCGTGATGCACACACACGCCCAGCCCTCCGGGACGAGCCCGCTCAGCCCGCCCGAGAACGGGCCACGCGTCACCGATCCGGGATGGCACGCGATCACAGGCGGCTCGGTGCACCTGCCCAGCGGCGTCGAAACGGGTGTGACGATCCTCATCGGAGACGGCAAGATCGAGCGCATCGCGCGCGATGCCGACGACCTTGACCTGACCGGGTACCGCCAGTGGACGCTCGACGACGACGCGCACGTCTACCCGGGCTTCGTGGACCCCTGGATCGAGGTCGACACGCCCGAGCACGATGCCAACCGCCCCGGCCGGCACTGGAACCCCAAGATCACACCAGACCGCAGCGTCCTCGAGGGCGAGGGCCTCGACAGCGGCACAGCCAAATCGCTCCGCGAACTCGGCTTCGTCGCCGCAGGCATCGCGCCGGGCAGCGGCATCCTCCGCGGACTCGGCGCGGTCGTGAGCACCGCATCGCGACCCGAGAGCGCCGCCGCCGACCGCGCACCGGTCATCAGGCACGACGCGTTCCACGCGGCCGACCTCTGGAAGGGCGGCTGGGGCGGCGGGATGATCTACCCCACCAGCCAGATGGGCTGCATCGCGCTCATCCGTCAGACGTTCAACGACGCCAACTGGCAGAAAGCCCAGGAATACAAGCCCAGCACCAACGCGATCGACGCGCTGACCACCATCGACGCGCCGATCTTCTTCAAGCTCGACAACGAGCTCGAGGCCTTCCAGGCGCACGAGGTCGTGCAGACACTCAGCAAGGACACGGAGCTGGTCTTGATCGGCACGGGCACCGAGTTCAAGCGGCTGGACGCGATCGTCGCCGACGGGCACGCGCTGGTTGTCCCCCTGCGCTACCCGCGCAAGCCGGACGTCTCGAGCGTGGGCAAGGCTGAGGACGTCGAGCTCGAAATTATGATGACCTGGGAGCAGGCCCCCACCAACGCGAGGCGTCTCCGCGACGCGGGCGCGACGGTGGCGCTGACCACGAGCAAAAGTCGGAAGCGCAGCGACTTCTTCAAGAACCTGCACGAGGCGGTCAGAGCGGGCCTTTCCGCTGAGGATGCTCTTGCGATGATCACGACCGTGCCCGCGGAACTGCTCGGCGTGGATGACACGCTCGGCACGCTCGAGGAAGGCCGGGGCGCATCGCTTGTGGTGGCCTCGGGCGATCTCTTCGACCCCAAAGCCAAGGCCAAGATCCGCGACGTCTGGATCGACGGCGTGCGCCACGAGATCAACGCCGACAAGGACGCGCAGCCCTTCGACGGCCAGTGGGCCCTCTGGGTCGGCCCCGAGGACGCGCCCGACTTCGAGATGACGATGACCGTCGACGGCAAGAAGATCGAAACCACCGAAGCCATGGAGGGCGACGAACCCGCCACCAGCAAAGCGCGCCACGTCGACATCACCAGGAACACCATCAGCTTCCTCGTCGATGATCAGGACGACGGCTCGGGCACCTACATCATGTCGGGCATCCTCTCGGGTGATCGCATCACGGGCTCGGCCATCGCGCCCGACGACAGCAGCTTCACCTGGCAGGCCCGACGCATCGAGAGCGATGACGAAGCCAAGACCGAAGACGACAAGAAGAAGGACGACAAGGACGACGAGTACGAACCCGCGCCGGAAGCTCTGCCCGGCTACCCCTTCGGCCCGTACGCGATCGCCGAAGAACCCGCGCAGGAAACGGTGCTCTTCACGAACGCCACCATCTGGACCAGCGGGCCCGCGGGCGTCATCGAGAACGGCTCCTTGATGATCGAAGACGGCCGCATCAGCATCGTCACCGAGGGCAAGCTGGCCGCCCGCATCCCCAGCGGCGCCCGCACCATCGATCTGGCCGGCAAGCACATCACGCCCGGCATCATCGACGCCCACAGCCACACCGGCACGTGGACCTTCGGCACCAACGAGGGCGCGCAGTCCGTCACCAGCGAAGTCCGCATGGCCGACACCTCCGACCCCGATCACATCAACTGGTACCGCCAGCTTGCCGCGGGTGTGACGACCGTCAACACACTGCACGGCTCGGCCAACCCCATCGGCGGGCAGAACGTGATTCAGAAGGTCCGCTGGGGAGCCGCCCACCCGAGGGGCATGCACCTCGAGGGCGCCAAGGCGGGCATCAAGTTCGCGCTGGGCGAGAACGTCACGCACGCCAACTGGGGCAACGAGGGACGCGATCGCTACCCGCAGACGCGCATGGGTGTCGACACGCTCATGCGTGATCGCTTCATCGCCGCCCGCCAGTACGCCCGCGACTGGACAAGCTACCTGAACACGACCAAGGCCAAGCCCGAGGACGTGGGCATGAACCCGGTGCTCGCCAAGAGCCTCGCCAAGGCGGCCAAGTTCGAGGGCAAGATGCCCCAGAACAGCGTTCGCCCCCGCCGCGATTACGAGCTCGACCCGCTCGCCGAGATCCTCGCGGGCGACCGGCTCATCCATTGCCACAGCTACCGCCAGGACGAGATCCTGATGCTCGCCAAGATCGCCGAGGACTTCGGCTTCAAAATCGGTTCGTACCAGCACGGCCTGGAAACGTACAAGGTCGCCGAAGCCGTCAAAGCCAACGCGATCGGCGCGAGTCTCTTCTCCGACTGGTGGGCCTACAAGGTCGAGGTGCAGGACGCCATCGCGCAGGCCGGCCCGATCCTCTGGGAGACGGGCGTCTCCGTCAGCTACAACTCCGACTCCGACGAGCTCGTGCGCCGACTCAACACCGAGGCCGCCAAGGCCGTCAAGTACGGCAACGTGCCCCCCGAAGAAGCGCTCAAGTTCATCACCATCAACCCCGCCACGCAGCTCGGCATCGAGGACCGTGTCGGCTCGATCGAAGTCGGCAAGGACGCGGACCTGGCGATCTGGTCGGGCGATCCGCTCTCGGGCCTCTCGCGCTGCGAGGCGACCTGGATCGACGGGCGCGAGTACTACTCGCTCGAGAAAGACGCGCAGCTCCGGGCCGCCAACGCCGCCGAACGTGCTCGCCTGATCGCCAAGCTCAACGGCAAGCCCGACAAGAAAGACGACGAGCCTTCCGAATCCGAAGACGAAGAATCCGAAGACACCACCGACGAGCCCGAACGCATGTCGCTGGCGTCCCGCATCCAGCTCCAGAACCTCAAGGCGCACAACATGCAGCTCTGGCTCGAAGGCAAGAACCCGAACACCACCATGCAGCCCGGCGACTGCGGCTGCGGCCTTTCGCACATGGGGATCATCCGATGAACAACCACACCAACAAGCACCCACACCTGAAACTCGTCACCAGCACGCTCGTCATCGCCGCCAGCCAAGCCGGCGCGCAGGACCTCATCCACAAGGCCCCGCCCCAGGACATGCCCATTGCCATCAGCGGCGCCACCATCCACCCCATGTCCGGGCCATCCATCGGCACCGGATACATCCTCTTCGACAACGGCATCATCACCGAGGTCGGCGAGGGCGACCGCATGTTCACCGCGACCACCAGGGTCATCGACGGCGAAGGCCTGCACGTCTACCCCGGGCTCATCGCGCCCGTCACGCAGCTCGGCCTCACCGAGATCGCCGCGCTCCGCCAGACCGATGACCGCAATGAAGTAGGCAACGCCACACCCGAGGTCCTCGCCGCGACAGCCGTCAACCCCGACTCCACCCTCATCCCCGTCACGCGCGCCAACGGCATCCTCACCTTCGGCTCCTTCCCCACCCGCGGCTCCGTCCCGGGACGCGTCAGCATCATGACCGCCGACGGCTGGACCTGGGACGACATGTCACTCAAACAAGACGCGGGACTGGCCATCAACTGGCCCAGCATGCGCCCCTCGAACAACTGGTGGGCCGACGAACCCGACGCGCGACAAATGCAACGCATCAACGACCGACTCGACGAGATCGACGAGCTCTTCCAGCAGGCCATCAGCTACCGCGACGGCGACCGCTCGCCACGCGACCTCCGCTTCGACGCCATGCTCTCGGTCATCCCGGGCGCCGACGGCAGCGAACCCGAGAACCCCGTCTTCATCTCGGCGCTCGACGTCGAACAGATCAACGCCGCCGTCACCTGGGCCATCGACCTTGGCCTGCGTCCCGTCATCGTGGGCGGCTTCGACGCCCCGCTCTCGGCCGAACTCCTCAAGCAGCACGACGTTCCCGTCATCGTCTCGGGCACGCACCGCTTCCCCAAACGCGACGACGCGCCGCACGACGCCGCCTTCACACTCCCCATCGAGCTCACCGAACTCGGCATCCGCTGGTGCATGGCCTCGAACGACGACACCGCACACGAACGCAACCTCCCCTATAACGTCTCCAAGTCCGTCGCCTTCGGCCTCGACCACGACGCCGGCATGCGCGCCCTCACCATCGACACCGCGCGGATCCTCGAAGTCGACGACCTCGTCGGCTCACTCGAAGCCGGCAAGCAGGCGACCATCATCGTCACCACCGGCTCGCCGCTGGAGGTCACCACCAACCCCGTCATGGCCTTCGTCCAGGGACGCCAGATCAACCTCGAATCCAAACAGTCCGAACTCGCCGAGAAGTACCGCGAGAAATACCGCCAACTCGGCCTGACACGCGACAAGTAGTTCCTCCCTCTCCCACCTAGGGAGAGGGTGCCGAGCGCCGCGAGGCGGGTGAGGGTCTCCCTCCCCTCTCTCCGTTCTCTCCGTGCCACGGCTGTGCCAGCCGTGCTCCGCCTCTACTTACCTGCAAAGGAGGACAGAGCCAGATCGCAAATGGCTTAATCGCCATATGAAGGAAGGTCTTCATCTGCTATCTGCTAACTGGCAAACTGGCCCTCCCCTCCGCAGATCTGCGCCTTCCTCTGCTTTCCGACTACCCTTCCAACATGTCCACCGACTTCTGGAATGAGCGGTACGCCAGCAACGATTTCGTCTACGGCCAATCGCCCAACGAATTCATCGCGATCCACTCCAACCTCTTCCCAAAGACCGGCACCGCCCTCGACATCGCCGCCGGCGAAGGGCGTAACGCGCTCTACCTCGCATCACTCGGGCTCGATGTCCTCGCAATCGATCAGAGCACCGTCGGTCTTCAGAAAGCCCAGCGCCTCGCCCGGGAGCGTGGACTCACGCTCAGCACCCAAGCCGTCGATTTAAACGACTACCAAGCCAAGCCCAGTTCGTTCAACGTCATCACCTCGACGTTCGCGCATGTCCCGCAAGACATCCGCGCCAAGGTCCACGCGGGCGTTCAATCCTGGCTCAAGCCGGGCGGCATCTTCCTGCTCGAGGCCTACGCACCCGATCAGATCCACCGCGACACCGGCGGGCCAAAGGACCCGGCCCTGCTCGCACCGCTCGACACCATTCTGAGTGAACTCGAGGGTCTCACGTTCGAGCACGGTGTCTCGATCGTGCGCGACGTCAGCGAGGGCGACTTTCACACAGGCGAAGCTGCCGTCGTTCAAGTACTGGCAAAAAAGCCTATGACCGCTCGCTGAGAGAAGAAGACAGAGTGCCCTTTCATCTCACACAACTCGTCTCAGGAATGCTCGTCATCGCGGGCGCCCTATTCCTGGTCGGTTTGGCGGTGCTTATCTTTGCCAGTCCAAGGCAAGCCGATGCGTTTCTCCGCCTATTCGCAAGCTCCGCACGAGCGCACTACACGGAGCAGGTTCTCCGTCTTCTGGCTGGGGTCGGCTTGATTCTGTACGCGCCGCATACCGCATGGGCATCAGCATTTGGAATCCTCGGCTGGGCGCTCATCATCTCGTCGATGTTGCTTCTCATTCTGCCTTGGAGATTGCATCAAAGCTTCGGCGAACGCGTCATCCCGGCTGTTATCAGATACAAGATCATCTACGCGACCGGTTCGCTCTTGCTTGGCACACTCGTGCTGATCGGCATGGCAATCCCATTTTTCACCTAAACCGAGCAGATCAGAAGTCCTTCTCAAACGTATCACGCAGATCGACCGTCACTCCGCCCTCGCCGATCGTGCGGTAGAAGAGCCTGATCCGCACGCGCTCGCGTTGGCCCTCGCCCTTGCCGCGCTCGGCAAGCCACTCGGGCAGCTGCGCCAGGGGCAGCCGGTACATCCGCGTCACATCGAAGAGCGCCGAGTTGCGCGCCGGGTTCGTCAGATCCGCTTCCCACCGGTCGGCCAGCGTCGCCAGTCCCGCCGAGACACCGCCCAGGCGGTAGACCTGCACCTGCGCCACGCCCGGGGCCTTGGTCGAGTGCCCCCAGTTGTCGGTCAGCTCAAAGTAGACCGCCAGCTCCGGCTTACCGTCCGTCCCCGTCTCGAGCCTGGTCAGCGGGCTGATGCGCATCGCTACCGGCGCAAACGCCGACGCGAGCGTCGGGTCCAGCGCATCGGGCAGATCGCCCCCGGGCCCGGCGCACCCGGCGGTCAGCAACGACGCGATCAGAATGAACACAGAACCCACACGCATGCGCCCACAGTCTAAGCGCGCGCATGGCTGTTCTGCTCGGGATCGGGACCCGAATTCACCACGCCCGCCCGCTCGAGCGCCGCTGTCAGCCGACGCTGGCCCGCTTCCAGGCTCACCATCGCCCGCGTATTCGCCTCGAGCGCCGCCAGCAGCACACCCAGCTCTGCCTTGTCACCCCTGATCCGGTCGTGCAGCTCGCTCACCTGTCGCTCCCGCTCGTGCGCCGAGCGCCGTTCGCTCAGCCACATCAGCCCGATGAGCCCCGCCGCCCCGAGCTGCGCCAGCACACCCGCGATCTCCGCCTCCATTCCCATCATCCCGCACCTCTCCGCACAAACTGTTCGTTCTAGGCGTCCGTGAACTTGTGGAACTCCGCGACGTACCCGATCGACACCTCCCGCCCGCGGTCCGTCACCTCGCCCGTCGTGAACCGCCTGAAGAACATCGACGTCCAGCTCCGCCCGTGCAGATCCACGAGCGTGCCGAGCCCCTTGGCATCCAGCGACGTCTGGATCGCGTCGCGCAGCGTCCACAGCGCCGAATCACTCGACGCCACGAGCCGACCCGTCACCACAACATCCCACTCCATCGCCCCGTACTCGAACAGCACGGGCGTCGGCACATCACTCGTAAAGTCCGGCGCCAACAGAAAGCCACGCCTGGTCATCGAGAACCGGTGCGGCCCCGACCCGAACAGATCCACGCCCTTCCAGGAACTCGGCACGCTACACCCCCTCCACACGCACAGGGTCCGTCACCCCGTCCGACGAGACCGCGACCATCACCACCACACGCTTGACGCCACCCCGCTCGAACTCATGCGTCACGCGCGTCACCACCGCGTCCAGCGAAACCTCGCTCCAGCCAGCGTCCGTCCGCCCGAACCCCGCGCGAAAGCTCAGCTCACCGGCGTCCCCGGGCCTGACCGAATCCAGCTCGCTCCGCTCGATCTGCCGAACTACTCGCACGTTCACCCGACGCTCGGGCACATCCACAAACACGACCTGCGGCCCGGCATCCCCGACCTCCACCACCTCCCGCTTCGAGGTCCGATCGATCGAGATCAACTCCACCGCGGGCCACGATTCACCCTCAAACTCCACAGACTCCGGCGAAAGCACCAGCATCGCACACCCCCCTACCCGCGCACCATGTGCATCACCGTGGGCCGCCGAGCCGCGTCCGCGCGGCCGTCCCCGTCTGTATCGATCAGCACGTTCACCCGCTCACGCTCGGCCGCGAACCGCTCGCGGTACATCGCCGCCCTGTCCGCATACACCGACCCATCGCCCAGCGGCCCCGCCACACTCGCAGCCGCATAAATCAGATGCAGCGCGCCCAGCGCCTCAAGCCGGCGCAGCGCCCCCGGGTTCACGATGCTCGACTCCGTCACCAACGTCTCACCCGGCTCGGCTTCTACATCCGGCTCGATCCCGATCATCCGGAGAATCTGCTCGTGCACAATCCGAAGCTGGTGCCTGAACGTATAGATCCGCACCGTCGTGCTCGCCGTGTCCGGCGCCAGGATTACCGGGTCATCCACACCCGCTCGGGGCAACGAAAGCCCGAGCTGCGTTTCGCCCAGCACCTGCACCACCTCATACGCCGCGTCCTTGTACGTCACGACCTGGCCCGCCTCGATGCCGTCGGTCATGAACGTCGCCCCCGAAACCACGAGCACGCCGCTGACCACGATCCCCGTCTCGGACACCTGCCGCTGACCCACCCACACGGTGTCCAGGAACAGCCGCGGCTCGTACATAAGCAGATCCCTGTCCGTTGCGAACATCTCTGCACCTCCCACTTGAAAGCTCCGACCCAAAGCCCGGCGCAGGCTCTCACCCGCGCCGGACCGACACCGGCGCCCCCGCGCACCGATGCCCCGCCCCCGCTCAACAATCCAGATCAGACCGCCAGACCACGCAGCTTCGCGTGCGCCAGCTCGTTCTTCATCTCAAGCGTGTACTCGCCGATGACCTGACCCTTGAACGAGTCACCCGTCGCAGCGAGCGACTTGAAGTGGAAGCTGCGACCCGACAACGGCAACACCTCAAGACGCGACGAATCCAGCAGAAGCACCGCGTCCTCAGGCACCCAGCGACTCATGATCACCCGGCACACGCCGAAGTCGCTCTCGTACACGTTGATCATGTCGCGGTAGCTCGTGTCCTCGGGCACATACTGACGGCTCGCCGACGCGAACTCGTTGATCTTGCGCTTCTGAGCACCGCCCACCACGATCGTGTCCACGTTCCCGCTCGAGTTGTCCCAGACCCGGCGCAGTGCCGCGTTGAGCAGCTCCTCCGTCAGCTCATCGCTGCCCGAGCCCCCGCCGTCTGGCATGCCGTCCGAACCGGGCTCGAGGTCGTTCGTCACGATCATCGGGATGATCCCGTTCATCGAACGCCTCACCGACGCGCTGCCCACCTGCGTCACCGTGGGCGCCACGCCGTTGATCACACAGTTCTCGAGATCACGCAGCAACTCGCGCATCCGTTCCTGCTTCTGGTAGTCCACCTCGTCGTCCACACCGTACGCACGCGCCGCCTGCATCGAGCCCGAGACATCGATCGTCGACGTAAAGATCTGCGTGTAGTTCTGTTTGCGTACCCGGTTCGTAAACCTCGCCGCCGGCGCGTCGTCTCCCTCCAGCGCCGCGTTGCCCAGGATGTTCAGCACCATGTTGTCCGCCAGCGCCACAGCCGTCGTGCCGCCGTACCCGCGGATCACCGTCAGCGTGTTCGACGTGACCGCAGCCACGAACATGACCTCCTCCGAACTCCCCGGACGCACCAGATCACCCACCCGGAACTTGCTCCCGTTGTCCACCGTTATCGCCGTCGCCGTCGTCGCCGTCGGCGAAAACGTCGTCTGATTCACCGCGTCCGTGTTCGCCAGGAGCTCGTCCTCGATCCACTCGTGCACCGTGCTCTGTGCCGCACGCTTCGGATCGCCGATGTGATTGAGCAGCGGCGTCTCGAACGGCGAGACAATCCCGATCACGTCGCTCACATCCTCAACCAGCTCGGGCAGCGTGCTCCCCGCCCCGTAAGTCGCCTTCCCCGTAAACGCCATCGCTTCGTACCTCCTGACCCGGCGCGCAGACTCCCCGCCCGCTCACGCCTTGCGCTTGCTTCCAACACTCATCACGAACTCAATTCAGACCCGACCCCGGCTCAGCCCCGACGACGCCGCAAGTAACGCAGCACCGCGCGCCGATCTCCCGTCTCGCCCGCCTCACGCGCCAGATCCTCGAGAGAATCACGCGCCCTCACCGGCGAGCCGGCCAGCGCACTGGCCCCGCTCGCTGGCTCCCGGCTGCGAAACAGAAAGCCCTTCGTGTTCCGCAGCGACTCAACCGCCTCCGAAACACCAATCTCCTCCTGCGCCAGCAGACGCTCGGCGAGCACCATCGCCGTCTCCAGATCCACCGCGCCCGCCTCGGCCAGCTCACGCTCCAGATCCGCACGCAACGACTGCGACGACAACTGACGCTCCAGATCCGCGATCCGAGCCTCGGCGAGCTCGAGCTGCTCCTCCAGATCACCGATACATCCTCGCAGTCCCGATCATCCTGCACCGCGTCGCTGCGCTCGTCCGATTCCTCACCCCGCGGCCCAAAGACCTCGCCACCCTCACTCGTCTCAAGTTCATCGATCGGCATCACACCGCCTCCTGTTCTTCCTGTGCCCGCTCCACCTCGCCCAGATCCGTCGGCACCACGCCCAGTCGCTCCGCGATGCGATCCGTCGGCACGCCAAGCTCGCGCTGAATCCGCGC
>MDTD01100558.1_pt1 | contig 11838 bp, 10 predicted proteins | sample 811221 | NCBI WGS metagenome assembly MDTD01 (sample SAMN05326646, study PRJNA326480) | marine metagenome | isolation source: seawater | place: Pacific Ocean: South West | collected 2011
CAGATCGTTATTGGCACTCATGCGCTTCTCTACGACAGCGTTGACTTCAGGGATCTCGGACTCGTGGTGATCGACGAGCAGCATAAATTCGGGGTCACCCAGCGGAGCAGGCTTATTCAGCAGGGGATCATGCCAGACGTTCTCGTCATGACGGCGACTCCGATTCCACGGACCCTGACCCTAACGATGTATGGGGATCTGGATGTCTCGGTCATTGACGAACTTCCTGCGGGCCGGGGGAAAATTATCACAGGGATGCGGCAAAAGCCCAAAGTGAGTGATGTGACCGCCTTTCTCCGGGAGCAGCTTGGGTCGGGGAGGCAGGCCTACATCGTCTATCCGCTTGTCGAGAATAGTGATGCAGTGCGTGCGAGCTCCGCGAAGGGAGAGATAGACAAGTGGTCAAAACGTCTTCAAGGCTATGAGGTTGGCCTGCTGCACGGGCAGATGGATCCCGGGGAAAAGGATGAGGTGATGTCCCGTTTCCGGGCGAATGAAATTCAGGTTCTCGTGGCAACAACAGTGGTGGAGGTTGGGGTGGATGTGCCTAATGCGAATGTGATGATCATTTACAACGCGGAGCGCTTCGGTCTGGCGCAGCTTCATCAGATGCGTGGACGCATCGGTAGGGGGGCTCACCAGAGTTACTGTGTATTGGTTACGGAGGGAAAGAATGAGGAGAGCAGACAGAAGCTGGAAGTCCTGGAGAGCACTACGGATGGTTTCAGAATTGCGGAGGAGGACCTTGCGCTGCGCGGCCCCGGTGAGGTGCTCGGCACGGCACAGAGCGGGATGAGTGATCTGCGCTTCGTGGAGTTCCTCGCCGACGCGGGGCTGGTGCGGGAGGCGCGGCAGTTGGCCGAGAAAGTGCTGACCAGCGATCCGGAGCTGGCGGGGTCCCCAGGGCTCAGGGAAAAAATGGAAGAGGGACTGGGCGCCTCCTGACGGGCCTGCTAGTTTTCCAGAATCTCGACCTCGTAACCATCGGGATCGGTGACGAAGGCCATCTTGCGTTCCCCAGCTGCAAACTTTTCCCGCCAGTCTTCGGGCCAGATCTCGATGCCCCCGGCCTCAAGGGTGCCGCAGTATTCGACGACGTCAGGAACCCCCACGCAGGTATGCATCAGGTCCTCAGGGAAATTAACCTGGAAATCCGGGGAGTAGGTCAGCTCCAGAAAGTGGTCGTTGCCTGGCAGGTGCAGAAAGGCGAGCTTGTTGCCTTGTGGAGAGTCCTTTTTCTCGCCGAGTTCGAAGCCCAGCTTTTGATAAAAGGCAATTGAGGCTTCCGGATCAGAGACACGGATCCGGGTGTGCAGGAACTTGATCATGAGGTAAGTAGCGAAAAGCAGGGACCTGTAAGCAAGGAAAGAATCGCAGGAGGTTGCACAATAGCGGTCTCGGGCAGGGGGAATGATGGCGACGGAAGAGGATTGCCTCTTGCTACGCCGGAAGACCGTGAGTAGTAACCGTTATCGGATTGCAGTCTTTCAGCCTGACCCTTGCGCTCCGCTATCTCAACCCGAAGCGGACCTACTTCTCGCTCATCACCCTAGTGTGTCTTCTGGGAGTGGCGGTGGGGGTGATGGTGCTCATCGTGGTGCTGGCAGTGATGGCTGGTTTTGAGAGGGAGGTGAAAAGCCGTTTACTGGGGTTCTCACCACACATTGAGCTGAGAAAAGAGGGAGTGGTCGTTACCACAATGGATGGTGGAGTGGTGACTGGAAGTCTGGCGGGCAGAGGGGACTGGGGCGTTTCACTTCGTCTTGAGCCTGGACCCGAAGAACCAATTTCCATTCCCGCCGGCGACATCGTGTCCATAGTAGGGACTCCCCTGCTGATAAGGGAGTGGAGCGATTTGAAGGAACGTATCGACGAGGTCAGCGAGGTGACGGAATCCTATGCCCAGCTCAGGGACTTCACGATTCTCGAGAAATCAGACCGATTTTTGCCGGTGGAGTTCCGCGCGATCGACACTTCCAACCGGCACCAGATGGCCGCCCTTGAGGAGTTGATTCTTGATGGGGGCAGCGCGGATATAGGTCTTGACGAGAGGGCTGTAGTAGCGGAGTCGACGGCGAGAAATTTCGACATCTCGGTGGGGGACAGGATTTTGCTTCACTCCGCCCGCAACCTGCAGCAGATGGGCGATTCGTGGAAAATCACGGACCAGCCTCTTGTTGGGAAGGAGCATGCGGAACTTCTGGAGCGGGCCCGTGCCGACCTCGTCAAGGAGATGGTTCTTGAAGATGGGAAGGAAGTCTTCCAGTGGAACTTCCTCGCGGGGCTCTATGATTCTCTTGATGAGCTTCGGAATGGAAAGATACGACCTAGTGAGCGGGAGGCCCTGAACACGATTCTTATCATCTTTCAGGAAGGAAGCAGGAGCGAGGATGAGGACAGATTTGTGTTGGAGGCGGGTTCGTTGGAGAGGGCGCTCAAGCACTTGGACCTCCTCGGACAAATGGACCGGGAAGTAGAGGATGGCCGATTGCTGCGTGGCCTGCGAGAGGTGGCACTGCCCCGGGACCTGGAGGTTGTGGGGATTTTCAGTACGAGCCAGCACGTGATGCATCCCGCGGTCTTCGTGCCTCTTGCGACCGGGCAGGAATTGAAGAACATGGAAGGGGGAGTAGAGTCGTTCGGCGTGCGCGTTGATGACCCATACAAGCTGGAGGAAGTTCAGGATCGGCTTGAGCAGGAGCTTGGGCCCTCATGGTCCGTGCGCAGCTGGCAGGATCAGCACCGGGCGTGGGTTGATCTAATTGCCCGTGAACGGATGATGATGTATTTTGCGCTCTCGTTCATCGTGCTGGTATCAGCATTCTGTATCATGGCGGTGATTTTTACGATCACCATCATGAAGAAACAGGAGATCGGGGTCATGAAGGCACTGGGAGCGACTCCCTTTCAAGTTGTTCGCGTCTTTACTTTCCAGGGCTCGATCGTGGGCTTGATGGGGGCGCTTCTGGGAGTGGGCCTCGGGCTCCTCGTGGTGCATTTCCGAGACCCCATCTACCGCGCTCTCAAGGGCGTAGGATTTGATGTTTTTCCTGCAGAATTCCATGGCATCGATGGCTTGCCTGCACATGTCAACCTGAATGAGGTCGCGGTTGTTGGAATTGGCGCGTCAATCCTCTGCGTGATAGCGGCGCTTATTCCGGCCTTTCTGACATCCCGGCGTGACCCTGCTCGTTGTCTGCGAAATTACTAGGTCCCTGTGCGATGGAAATCTGGATTGTCGAGGATGGAGGAAAAAAGGGCCCGTTTGAGACCTACCTGCTCCGTGAGCGCATTGAGGCGGGCGAACTCTCTGGGGACGAACTGGCCTGGCACAAGGATCAGGATGGCTGGGTGAGCCTGCGGGAGATGGATGTCTTCCGGTCGGCATTTGTGCCGGCGGAAGGGGAGAAGCAGGCCCCTCTGCCGCCCCCGCTTCCCGTCGAACCGTATCCCTTTATCCGGTTTTTCGCGCGCTGGTTTGATGTTTTACTCTACCTGCTTGTCTTCTGCTTCCTGTTGCGGTGCATGGGTTACGAATTCCTTCAGGTGCTCTCCAGCCCGTCCCTTTATTTCTACTTTCTTCCCTACGTTTTGCTGGAGGCCGCCATGCTTCACCGGACAGGAGCAAGTCCTGGGAGATATCTCTTGGGAGTCCGGATTACTGCCGCTGATGAACAGCTCCTTGGGCTGCAGACAGCGCTCATTCGCTCGCTGCGGGCCTTCATCGTGGGTTTGGGCCTCATGGTGCACCCCTTTCTGACGGGGATCTGCCACGTATATTGTGTCTCGTATCTCATGCGCCACAATAAGGCGCCTTGGGATAAGATGACTTCGACCAGGGTTGAGACTAAAAGATTAGGGGTGTTTCCGTTGATCCGTTTCGGTCTTCTCTTTCTGACTGTGGGAGTGCTTCTGATTGTTGTCCTGCTGCCTACCTTTCGCGAGTTTCTTGAATTGGCACGGGAACAACTGGAAAGGGCACGTTGATCCACCCTAGAGGAACCATAACATTTAGAGAAATATGCCCGGCACCGTTTACTTTGATCTGGAAACTCAGCGTAGTTTTAATGATGTCGGAGGTGCAGCGAATCTCAGCCAGATGAGAGTTTCTGTGGGATGCTCCTTCTGCACGGATTCCGGCGAATACCGGGTTTATCCTGAGGATGAGCTGGAGGACCTGATCCGGCTCCTGATCGGGGCTGATCTGGTGGTTGGATATAACCATCTCCACTTCGACTACGGAGTACTTGAGGGCTACACCGTTCTGGACCTTGTCTCCAGGACGGTCAATCTGGACCTCATGGCCGATCTCAAGGAGACCATGGGCCGGCGGGTTGGTCTTGGTCATGTTGCGGCGGCTACCCTCGGGGCTGGCAAAACAGCCGTTGGAGTCGATGCGTTGAAGTGGTGGCGCGAGCACAAGACCACCGGGAGCAGCGAACCTTTGATGCGGATCGCGGAATACTGCGCCTACGATGTGAAGGTAACCAAGTGCGTGCACGAATATGGCCAGAAGCATGGACACATCAAATTCGACGATGGCTCTGGGAGAGAGCAGGAGGTCTCTGTGGACTGGTAGGTAGAGGAGTGATCCGCGGCCGAAATGGCTCTTCTCTTACGCCCTGATGAATGAATTTTCACTTTTTTGGGGAGGGAGCTCCCTCCCCGGTCCTCGGCTTAACCACGCAATGTGTTCTTTCGCCACAAAAGGAGCAATTGAACGTGTTCGTAAGGAGAATGTCCCGGGCGACTCGGAGCCGATAGCTCCAGAAAGTACGTCCAGCATGTCGGTTCCGCTGGGCTCTTGAGCCGCGAAGAACCGGCCCGCGGCAGAGAGGGCAATAAGCGGAATGAGCAAAAAACCTGTAAAAGAGAAAAAAGACCAGGCTGGCCAGAAGCCCAAACAAACCCTGAAGCGCTCGATCTGGTAACTCCTTGTAAAACGCAAATAAGATGAGCCCGATAGAGGACGCGAGAGTGACTGCAACGAGCATAAGAAAAACAGAGCCTAACCTCAGTGCGAGGACGGAACGGCTGCTGGAGAGTTTATGCATTAGCGTGGCGAATTATTGCAGACCGCGTGCCAGATCCAGAAAGTCCTCCGCCCGACAGATCTTCACGGTCTTGGTGATTGGTGCCGAATGGAGCACTGTGCAGTGATTTCTGGCCTGAATGCTGTTACGGCAGAGATTGGCGGGCGATCATTCTGGTCCAAGGAGCATCCTAAGCAAAGAAACCCATCATCTGCAGCACCTTGAACAGCACGAGAAGGAATAGGACGAAGATTCCCCATATGAAATACTTCGCGGTGGCTTCAATAGATTTACGAGTCATGGTGCATGCGTTTCCTAAACCATAGGGGCCCTCCGGAACAATGCAAATCAGTGGTCGCTGCGGATATGGGGAGAGACCAAGTCCAGTCGGCAGTGGTTGTTGCGCCACCTTAATGGGAAAGAACAAGGTGTTGAGCCCTGCGTAAGAATGCGATTCAATACGGAAAGATGCCCTATCGGAGAGATGACCGGCTCGAGTTGGCGCTGCGCGCGTCCAACGAGGGCATCTGGGACTGGAATGTTGCTTCTGACGAGATTCACTATTCTGGACGGATTCTCCGCTTTTTCGGGCGGCGCAGGGAAGAGATGCCCAACTTGTTTTGTTCGGTAGAATTAATCCATGAGGCAGACAGGGAACTTTTTGTTAGCAGGGTCGAAGCGATCCTGGAAAAGGGAGGCGAAGACTTGCTTGCGGTTGAGCCGAGAATTCGGGTTGCAAAGGGGGTGGGAGAATGGAATTGGTTTCGCATTCGTGGTGTCGTCGTGCGGGACCCGGATGGGACAGCAACCCGGGTGGCGGGTTCGATGATCAATATAACGCCTCGGAAGCTCGTGGAGCAGGAGCTCCTTGAGGAGCGGCACCTCATGAGGCTGCTCATCGACAATGTGCCCCTGAACGTGTATTTCAAGGACCGCGATTCAAAGTTCACACTGGTCAACAAGTCGATGGCCACATGGAACGGGTTCGGAAGCCCAGACGATGTCGTCGGTAAGAGTGATCATGATCTCTTTCGCGAGGATCACGCGAACGAAGCTCTTCGTGATGAACGACAGATCATGGAGAGCGGAGACCCCATCCTTGGTTACGTTGAGAAAGAGACCACTCCCGCAGGGGCGGAGGCGTGGGTTCTGACTACCAAGATGCCTCTGATAGACAGGGTAGGAAAAATTGTTGGCACCTTCGGAGTCTCGAGCGACGTTACGGAGCTTGTTCGCACCCAGCAGTCACTCGCAGAGACTGCCGCAGCCCTGCAGGGTCGCAATGACGAGATGGAGGAGGAGCTGGCCCTGGCTCGGGAGGTTCAACAGGCCCTTCTGCCGCATGAGTATCCTATTATCCCGGCGGGATCTGGGAGCGGAAGGCTGAGATTTGGCCATCGCTACATACCGATCTCCGGCCTGGCAGGGGACTTTTTTGAGGTATTCCCCGTGGGAGAACACAGCGCGGGATTGTTCATCTGCGACGTGATGGGACATGGAGTGCGCTCAGCTCTCATCGTGTCCATGCTACGCGGCCTCGCGGAACGTATCCACGAGGTCGCAGAGGACCCCGGAGAATTCTTGGGACAACTGAACAGTGGTCTTTCGGCGATTCTGACTGAGGCGGACATGACGATGTTCGCAACGGCATTTCTTGTTGTCATTGATCTGGAGGATGGAGAGTTGCGATATGCCAGCGCCGGGCATCCGGCACCGATTATGCGCAGTAACGAAGGACAGGCAGGGCTGCTGCCGATGGGTGGGCGCGGTAAGGGAACTGCGCTGGGGCTCTTTCCCGACGCAACGTATGAGTCCCAGACCCTCAAGCTGGGGATGATAAAGCAGCTCATGCTCTTTACCGATGGAATCATCGAGGTAGAGAACCCGGACGGAGAGGCCTTTCTCCAGAACAGGCTGGTTCAGGCAGTCTCGGAGGAACAATGTTCAGGAGTAGATTTGCTCCTGGATCGTGTTCTCGATCGTGTTCTTTCCTTTGCCGAGAGCCAACGTTTTGACGATGACGTCTGTCTGCTGGCGGTCGAGATTGAGGGCGATTGATCCGGATTCCACGGGCCGGAGGGGCCTACCTTCTCCCGGTCACAAGGGTCCAGTGTTTGGACACGACCCCGAAACCGAGAACCGAGGGACCCTTCGCCAGCATGATGTGGCGATGCCCGTCCGAGTAAAACCACGACTGGTATGCTGAGGAAAAACTTCCTTGCCCCGCTGCGATGCACTCGCCCGAGGGGCCTCCTTGGAAGCCCGCTTTTCGTGCGCGATCAGAGAAGGTTTTTTTTCCGGGGACTGGAGAGGTGTGGGAGAAGAAGCCGATCCGGGCCATGTCGCCCGAGTGTCCAGTTGCTGAGGCGCTCAACTTTTCTTCCAGCTTCAGTGGGCGCAGGCCAAGCACGGCCCGCTCATAGCTGATCAAGCGGCCGAAATTTTTCTGGGGTGCGCTCGCCCAGCTTGATGCCTCGTTGTGCTGGTTCGCAGATGTAAGCATGGCGATCTCTGATCGCATGGCGCCAAGAACCTTTGCGGCTTTCATGTAGCTGCTGCCGTCGAAGCTGTCTTCGAGGGCTGACGTACGGCGTTCCTGATCGCTGATTGCCTGAGCTTCTTCCCGGGTTTGACCCTCAAACCGGGCCAGCTGGTCGTGGATTTCGACGAGGGCGTCGGTGATTCCGTCAATCTGCTTGTCGATTGCAGTGGTATCTGTGTTGGCAAGCTTTGAAGCCCTCTGGTAGAGACTATCCAATTTTTTCCACTCGCTGCGGAGTTTGTCGATTTCCTGCCTGTCTTTTTGCCAGTCCTGCATCATGAGCGGGTAGATCCGGGCACGCTCTCCGTTCAGCTCATCCACCACTTCGACGAGTTCCTGATAAGGATTGCCTCCCTTGCTTTTACCGCTGAGAGCATCCGCGAGGCTCCGTTCGTGGTATTGTCTCGCCTTCTGAAGCGCTTTCCTGAAGGACGGAACCGCCTCCTTTCCAAGGAGGTGAACGCTCCGGTAGGCGGCCTGCCGACGCTCTGGGATCCCGGATTGCATCCATTGGAGCGCCTTCATGAGGACCTGCTTGGAGGGGGGAGCAGGCGTCTCGAACTCTTCTGCCAGAAGCAATCCTGGGAATATGAGAGCGAGAGTCAGAGTGTGGCGCGTGATCATTATTGGGAACAGGAGTAGGAAGATGTGTCAAAACAAGTCTGGATGCACGCGGATTTTCGTTTCTTGACCTGAGAGGCAGAGCTAGTTTCCTTCCGACCATGCTGAGGCAGCTTTTGACATCCAAGCTCCACCGTGCGGTGGTTTCTGAAGCTTCCGTGGAATATGAGGGGAGCATTGAAATTCCCGCCGATCTTGTTGAGGAGGCCCGGTTGGTTTCCGGGGAAAAGGTTCTGGTGGCCTCGATTACGACTGGAGCGAGGCTTGAAACGTATGTCCAGGTAGGCCCTCCTGATACAGGCAAGATCATCATTAATGGTGGAGCGGCACATCTGATAGGCAGAGGGGAATTGGTTACCATCATGGCGTTCAGTCTATGCGAAGAGCCAGTTGAGGCCCGGAAGCTGCTTCTGGATGAGAGCAATAATATTGTTCGCGCCAGCGGGTAGTGTCGGATCGCTGGAGCACCCGGGGACTTAGTTATTTAAGCGAACCGGGACTGGCTCGGAGGATGTTCCAGCTGAAGGCAAAACCCATTCAATTAATTCGGAGCGCTGTTTTACTCTCACCTTCCGGTCGTCGTAGTAGATAGTTTCTTCCCTGAGGATTCCAACATCCTGCGCCAGCCACAGGCTACGTTTGAGGTAGGTAGTGTGCTCCTCTCCCGTGACAGGCTGACGGGAGGTTCTTTCGGAAGTGATCTGTATGCGCGTCGCTTGAAAAGTGCCCACGGGGACGGTGAGCTCTCCCTGCTCAATGACTTTGAAAAGAAACGAGTTTTCGGAGCCTCTCCCTTTTGCCTGCCAGCTTTGACCGGGACGCATTTTTGCCCTGGCGAGGGGGACTCCTTCGTTGAGTAACTGAGCTTCTTCTGCCCTCAGTGGAGCGGGGACCCAACCCCAGCTGAGAATCTCGTCCGGATGTATATGGTAAAGCTCCTCCCCCAGCTGTTTCCCATCCTCTGATATTGCGATCGCGGTTAATATGTGTGGGAAATCGCTGAATTTTCGTTCCCCTTTGCAATGGCGCGTTTGGACAAAGGTGACCAATTGAGCTGTATCGCTGGACTCGATATATCGGCTGGCGTCAACCGGAGAGAGGGTAGTTCCGAGGGGGACCTCTTTCTCAACTCGGTATCTCCATATTTCGCCCTGCTGAGGGCTGAAATAAGGGGTTCCCTGCGGCCCGGTCTCTTGCAGATGGAGTCCTTGCTGCCGGGGGGAGGGCGTTTTCTCTACGCAGTTCACCAGTATTCCCCCGATAAGGAAGACCGGCAGGAGAAGCTGAAAGTGGGTCCGTTTCACGAGGGTCGCTGGGGAATAGAGACAGTAATGTTATTGCCCCCACTCCAGTCGGCGCGGAGGCGGCGCTTCCAGTTTGTTTCAGGAAAGAACAGGGGGCCGTAGCGGCGCTTGCGGAAACCCAGGATTCCCATCAAGGTCAGCACGCAAAAGGCGACCGAGCCTGAAATCGTGGCAATGGCAGGGAATGACCGGCGAGTCAGTTGAGCTGACGGCAGCATATGGGCATTAGCTGTGGTGGCCCGGTCCTCCCCGAGAAGGATCCGGCTCGTCCAGAAGGTCAGCTCTTCAGCTGTTTCAAGGGCGAGGGCCTCTACTCTGGCCCGCGTGTGTGGCTCTTTCATTCCGCGGGTTACCGCGGTCTGGCGTGGGACCTCAATGGATTGGTCTCCGGGGAGCGGTTCGGCATCGCTCCGGGTGACCACGACGGGCCGATGAAGTGATTCGGGCACATGCAGAACGACTGCCCACAAGGGTTGTCGTGACCACGCATCTCCGATTCGCTGAGCCAGATCTTCCATGCTTGTTCGGGGCGGTATGCCGCGGCTCCACAGGACGACGATGACGTCGACGGCATGATCTTGGCGAAAGCGCCCCAGTTCTTCCTCCAACCTATGGATGCGATCTTCGCCCAACCAACCGCTGGGATCGAAAACCTGGCCATCTGGCGAGGGAGGGAAGGCGATTCCCTGGGACCTTGTGATCCCCGGCATGATCAGCAGGAATAGGATCAGGCAAAAGTGGGGCATCAGGTCAGGCTCTTAGTTGTGATAGGTTCTTGTCCCGAGGGACAGGACTCCTCGCTGGCTGAGAGCAGGGAGACTTTCGAGGCATGGGCTTTGGGGCCGGTGCTATCCGTCGGTTGGCTGCTGGGCCTGGGGTCGGGCCCTTGGAGGGGTTGCCCGGATCTGTGAATCGCGGTGCAGGCAGACGAGAGGAGATCCCGGCTCTCGCGGAGAAACCCGGTCAGCCCTTCCTTCCAGTGGCCATCACCTGCGCAGGCAGCGAGTTCCTGAAGGGAGGCTTCCCACGATTCGTGAGCGATGAAGGACTCAAGGGCGTAGCCCGTGGTAAGACTCAGCTGTCCGGAAGTGAGGTCAACAGTGATCAGCAGGTTCCAAGCGCGTGACGTGTCGGCGTCCGGTGCTGTATTGAAGAGCCAGAAGGAAAATTCCTCGACCGAGCAGCCCTCCTGTAACTGGACGAAGCAAAAGCAGATGTCGACCTGAGGAATGCGTTTGCGGAGGGCCTTGTAGGGTCTCAGAAGATCTTTTCTTGTCCCGGGAGGGAGGATTTGGCCAGGATCGAGGACAAGTGAAAGGGAGGGTGGCTCAAAAGGAAACAAGTCCTCGCAAAGGGAAAGGCTAAATCCGCAGACCCTGCAAACTTCCTCTGGTTCGGTAGTCCGCGAGCTACAACGCGGGCAGAAAACCTCTCCCGTGCGCTGCTGGAGAGAGCGTTCCCTGAGGGATTTCGTGTTGAATTGAGAGGCCACCTTCGATGGATCGAGAGAGCTATATACAAAACCCTGATATTCGCTAAAAATAAATGTTTAGCAGAGTCTACCCCTGATGGAGTACGCCCTACAGCGAATTCCGGTGGGCTGCGCTCCGACCCGGCAGGGGCTTGAGGCCGCAGGTTGATTGAGACTGGTGATAAGAATGGTGGAGATTGAGGAGCGCCCTTGTCCTTGCCGAGCGGCCTTTTGGTAATGTTATATAACTGATCTTTAGTTGCTTATGCTGTTCGAGGGACAGGGCTCGGAACTTGCTTTACAAGCATGGGAAGCGGAACCATAGTCCCGCCCCTCATTTTTCGGTTTCCATGAATATTCTGATCAACCTTCTGCTCATTGCCTTTGTAGTGGTGAGCTGTCTCCTCATCCTAGTGGTTCTCATGCAGCGCCCTAAGCAGGAGGGACTGGGGGCAGCGTTCGGCTCCGGCATGACGGATCAGATGTTCGGGGCCAAGACCACCGACGTCCTGCAGAAGGGAACTGCCTACTTTGGGACCGCCTTTCTCCTGATCGCCTTGGTTCTGTCTATCCTGATCGCTAAGCGAAATTACGAGGAAGCGATTGAGGGTAGCTCCGCGCCCCAAACTGAACTACAAGCGGCTCCGCCTGTTCCTGATGCCAATCCCGACGACGCAGGTCTTTCGGAAGGGTCAAAAGAAATAGACCCTCGGGATGAAGCATTAAGGAAAGCGCTTCAAACGCTTCCCGTTGATCCCACGCCCGCGCCGGAGCCCGCGCCGGAGCCCGCGCCGGAGCCCGCGCCAGAGCCCGCGCCGGAGCCCGCGCCAGCAGAGCCCGCGCCAGCAGAGCCCGCGCCAGAGCCCG
>MDTD01191038.1_pt1 | contig 11838 bp, 9 predicted proteins | sample 811221 | NCBI WGS metagenome assembly MDTD01 (sample SAMN05326646, study PRJNA326480) | marine metagenome | isolation source: seawater | place: Pacific Ocean: South West | collected 2011
AAGAAGATAATCCATCGAAACATGTAACGATTGACTCTATAAGGGAATTTAGAGAGCTGACTGAAATTAAGTTAAAATCAAAAAACTCTGGTTTATTAATGATCGGGGGTGGAGTCCCTAAAAATTTTGTCCAGGATACTGTAGTATGTGCTGAGCTTCTTGGAAAAAAAGTGGATATGCATAAATATGCTATTCAAATTACTGTTGCGGATGTGAGAGATGGAGCATGCAGCAGCTCAACTTTAAAAGAAGCAAGCTCTTGGGGTAAGGTGGATACAACAAAAGAACAAATGGTTTTTGCTGAAGCTACAAGTGTACTTCCACTAATAGCTAGTGACGCTTTTCATCGACAAAATTGGAAAAATAGAGAAAGAAAAAATTTTTCAAACCTTTTTGGATAAAAATTGACTTATTTATCAAATAAACAAGGTTTTTTAGGAATCGATAATAATTCTAAAATTAAAGAGAAGGCAGTTGTAATACCTTTCGGGCTAGAAAAAACGGTAAGTTATGGTGGTGGTACAAGAAAAGGGCCGATTGAAATTCTAAAGGCATCTTATCAAGTCGAGCTTTATGATGAAGAGCTTAATTGTGACGCTTATAAAAATATAGGTATAAAAACTTTTAAACCTTTTAAAATCAAAAAAAAAATGAGTGATGCATTAAATCAAATTTCAAAAATTAATCAGAGATTAATAGAAAAAAACTTGTTTCCACTAGTTTTAGGTGGTGAACACTCTATTACCCCTGGATGTTTAAAGCCTTTTGCTGAAAAGTTTGACGAAGTATATTTGCTTCATTTCGATGCGCATGCAGATTTAAGAGAAAGCTATAACGGAAATAAATATTCACACGCATCAGCTATTAAAAGGTGTTTGGACTACAAAAATGTCAAGGTAATATCCTTTGGTATAAGAAATATTTCAAAAAATGAGTATATTTTTTTTAAGAAAAATAAAAATAGAATTAAGATTTTTTGGGCCAAGGATAAAAATAAGTGGAATATGAACGAATTTAAAAAGTTTATAAAAAATAAAAAGGTTTATATCACTTTTGATGTAGACTGTTTTGATTTGAGCTTAATGCCGGCCACTGGAACCCCAGAACCAGGCGGGTTATTTTGGGACGAAACACTCAATATTTTAAAGATTGCGTCAAAAGTTTCTAATATTATTGGTGCAGATATTAATGAGCTTTCCCCTATTAAAAATTTTTCAAGTTATAATTTTTTAGTGGCTAAATTAGCTTATAAAATACTCACATATAAATTTTTTAAGTCTAAGCTTTGAGATCGGAAGTATTCCAAACTATTTCAACCAAAGCACCACCTTTATTTTGATTAGAAAAATTTAATACAGCTTTATTACGCTCTAACAAAGTTTTCCCAATAAAGGTACCTAACCCTAATCCAGATTTTTTACTCAAATTTTTAGAGTTTGATGAAAGATAGGGTTGTCCAATTAAATTACTAATATCTTCAGGAAAACCTGGACCATCATCAGAAATTTTTAATGTAATTTTTTTTGGAGTCGTTTCAAGGTTTACGCTAACTTCTTTTTTTGAAAATTTAATTGCGTTACCAAAAAAGTTTCTAATTCCAAAAATTATCTCTGCAGATCTATTTATTGTAATCTCTGTTTCGTCTTTTCCAGTATTTAAAGTGATTTTTTTTTCAGAAATTTCTCTAAATGAATTAATAATTTCCTCTATTAAGTTTCTCATTGTTACTTTACTTATAAATTTGTCGTCTTCTATTTGCGATTTTGATATCTTTTTTAAAATTTCGCTACATCTTCTTGTTTGGCTTAATAACAAATCAACATCTTTTGTGTGTTTGCTGTTTTCTTTCATTTCCTTTTTAAGTTCTTTTGCGATAACAGTTATCGTTGATAGTGGGGTTCCTAATGAGTGCACCGCTGCAGCTGCTTGAAGTCCAATTGTCTCTAACTCTTTTTCTTTAGCTATTAATAATTCTAGTTTATTTAAAGCTTCGGTTTTTTTTCTAGATACTAATCCAAATCTTGTTGAAAAATAAGTTAGGAAAATAAGTGCAATTAATAATGCTATCGGAACAGCGTACAAGTAGTAGTCTGGTACATGGAAATGAAGGCTTCCAGGATGTGGTAGAGGTAAGTGAAAAAAAGTTAAAATACCCAGAAAAAATATAGTTAAAATTGTTAATGAGAGCGTACTTGCTAAATTTAATAGTGTAGATGAAACAATACAAGGTATAATCAAAAAAATTACAAAAGGATTTGTTATACCACCCGTTAAAAATAATAACGATGATAGTTGTATTAGATCGTATAATAAAATTATTGATGAGGAAAAATTATTAAGTTCATTTTTCTTATTTATAAATTGTAAATAAATATTTGTTAAAACTCCCAAAAACAAAATTGCTGTGCAATAAAGAATGGGTAAAGAAAAATTTAAATAATAATGAACAAGATATATAGCAAATAATTGACCAACTATTGCTATCCATCTTAAAATAACAAGTGTCTTTTTATCAAGGTTTAAATTTTTTTCTATCCTCAAAAAAGATGAAAAATTCATTTAATTATTATATGTCTAAATTAGCAACGTCTAAAGCGTTATTAGTTATAAAATCTTTTCTTGGACCAACGTCATCTCCCATTAATATTTCTATTATTTTTTGATCCTCTTTCGATTTCTCTTTAGTTCCTTTTGAATACTGGACTTTTAATAAGGTTCTATTGTCAGGATTTAGAGTGGTACTCCATAACTCTTCGGGATTCATTTCTCCCAAACCTTTGAATCTTTGAATTGTAAATTTTTCTTTTTGCTTTTCAATAAATTGTGAGTATTCCTTGGAGCCTTTTTTTATTTTTTTGTTACCTTTTTCTGATGAGTTTAAAATATGTTCCTCTAAACTTTTTTCATCTTTAATATAAAAACTTTTATTTCCTTTTGAAATTTTAAATAAAGGAGGTTGAGCAAGATAAAGATGCCCATTTTCAATAAGTTTATTAAACGGAGCATTGTTAAAAAAAGTCAAAAGCAATGTCCTGATATGAGATCCATCGACATCAGCATCAGTCATAATAATAATTTTATCATATCTCAAATTATCAAGGTCGAAATCTTTAGATCCTGTTCCAAGAGCGTTTATTAAAGTAACTATTTCGCTAGATGACATCATTTTTGCTAAAGCTTTGGTTTCACTCTCATTTTGCCCACCGTTTTTCTTAACATTCACATTTACATAAGTATTTAAAATTTTTCCTCTTAAAGGTAAAACTGCCTGATACTCTCGCATTCTTCCTTGTTTTGCTGAACCTCCTGCAGAGTCTCCCTCAACAATAAATAGTTCGGTACCCTCTTTCTTAGATATTTGACAGTCGGCTAATTTTCCAGGTAGTCCTGATAACTCAAAGTTTCCTTTTCTTCTAACACTATCCCTTGCTTTTCTAGCTACATCGCGAGCAATTGCTGCCTGAGTGATTTTCTCAATGACATTCTTTGTTACAGACGGATTTTGGTCAAACCAAGTAGAAATTTTATCGTTAATAATATTTTCAACAATATGTCTGATCTCTGAAGACACAAGTTTATCTTTTGTCTGGGAAGAAAATTTTGGATCTGGCATCTTTATAGAAAGTATTGCTGTTAACCCCTCTTTAATATCATCTCCTGAAAGAGTAATTTTATTTTTTTTGGAACTATTTTTTTCTGAAGAATATCTATTAATTACTCTAGTTAAAGCACTCCTAAAACCTAATAAATGTGTTCCACCATCTTTTTGATTAATATTATTTGTAAATGCTAGTACTTCTTCAGAATAGCCAGCGTTCCATTCTAAAGCACACTCGACTGAAACAGAATTTTTTTCTGCAGATAATAAGATCGGTTTTTTAAAAACTTCTTTTTCGTTCTTATTTACTAATATAGGTTTTTTATTATTTATAAATTTAACAAACTCTACAATACCACCATCATATTTATTAACAAATTCTTTAGATTTTGAGCTAGTGCTATCTAACAAAATAATATTAATACCTTTATTTAGAAAGGCTAATTCTCTCATTCTTTTCTGTAATATATTTGAACTAAATTTAGTTGATGAAAATATTTCTTTTGAGGGTAAAAATTTAATTTTTGTACCGGTCTTTTTTGTTTTACCTACTTGTTTCAATGGTTTGACAGTATTGCCATTTTCAAAGGTAATTGAGAATTCTTTGTTATCTCTAAAAATGTTTAATTCCAACTTTTCAGACAACGCATTTACGACAGAAACACCAACACCATGTAATCCACCTGAAACTTTGTATGAGTCATGATCAAATTTTCCCCCCGCATGTAGTTGGGTCATAATTACTTCAGCTGCAGATTTCTTTTCACTCTTGTGAGTTTCAACCGGTATACCTCTTCCATCATCTTCAACAGTGATTGAGTTATCTTTATTAATGCTAATATGAATATTTTTACAATATCCTGCTAAAGCTTCATCAATGGCGTTGTCAACTACCTCGAAAACCATATGGTGGAGTCCTGAACCATCATCGGTATCACCAATGTACATACCTGGACGCTTTCTTACAGCGTCTAGACCTTTTAAAACTTTAATGGAATCTGCTCCGTAAGTCTTTTTTATATTCTTATTTAAATTTTTTGACATTTATTTGTGATAATAAGCATGCTTTTATAGCATTTTTTTCAATTTATATAAAACGAGTATAATTGACGTGCTTAAATTTATATTTAATACCAACGGTTTTAGACGGAAATAAAAAATAAAAGCTAAAAAACATCTTTTTTAGATTTTCATTGGCATAATGACGTAATAGCTATTACGATCCGACTTATCTTGGATTAAAACTGGTGAGATTGAGTCTTTTAAATTCATTTGCAAATTCTTATCTTCTATAGTGGAAGCTATATCTATTAAATATTTAGAATTAAAACTAATATTCAATTCATCTGAATTGTAATTCGCTTTTATTACTTCATTACCATCACCAGAGTTAGAGCTATTAACAGAAAGTTTCACATTATCTTTGTTTATCATCAATTTGACCCCCTCTTTTCTATCAATTGAAACTGTGGTCACCCTTTCAATTGAGTCAATAAACTCTTTAGATGAAACTACTAGTGTTTTATCATTGTTCAGAGGAACGACCTTTTTATAGTCTGGAAATTTTCCGTCGATAACTTTTGAAATAAGCTTAGAACTATCAATCATAAATTGAATTTTTGTCTCACTTGTCTGTACTAATATCTCTCCTTCAGAATCTTGTAGCAAGTTGCATAATTGAAAAACTGTTTTTTTTGGTAAAATTAGTGAACTTAAATTGACGTCTTTTGATATCTCAACGCTACTAGAGGAAAGTCTATGTGTATCCGTTGCAACGCCAGTTAGATAATGTTTTTCTTTAGACTCTGTTAAATGAAAAAAAATTCCACTTAAGTAGTGTCTAGTATCATCATTAGAAATAGAAATTTTAGTTTTATTAAGTAAAGCCAAAAGATCAGACTTTTTTAATCTTAATTGGTCACCACTAAAATCGTTTGAAAAATTTGGAAAATTATCAGTAGGTAAGCACAAAAGATTGAAATCAGAGTTATCAGCGTTTAAACTTAGTTTATTCTCACTTTTTAAATTAAAATTTATATCAGAATTTGAAGATATTTTTCTTAGAATATCATATAAAACTGTAGCCGATGTAGTGGTAGCACCTTCTTTCAAGATTTTCACCTCAGATATTTCATCATAAAAAATTAAATCTAAATCTGTTGCAACAACAATCAACTTGCCATTTTTAAGTTCAAGTAAAACGTTTGACAAAATAGGGAGTGTATTTTTTTTTTCTATTATACCTTGCGCATGAGTTAGTGATTTTAAAAGTATATCTCGATTAATAGAAAATTGCATTTTCCTAGTCTTCTAATAGTAAACTTTTTAATTGGTTTACGTTATTCTTAATTTCTTCGTCCTTCTCAGATAGTTTAGTAATCGTCTTAACCGCGTGAATGACTGTTGTGTGATCCCTATTAGCAAATCTTCTTCCGATTTCGGGTAATGATCTAGTAGTCATTTTTTTTGCCAAGTACATCGCTATTTGTCTGGGTCTAGCTAACGGCCTAGATCGTCGCTGCGAAAGCATTTCATTTAAAGATAAATTAAAAAAATTAGAAACTGTATTCTGAATTTTATCTACCGTAATTACTCTTGCTTGGTTAAAAACATCTTTTAAAATATTTTTACAATCACTTATATTTAAAGTCTTTTTATGTATTCTGCTAAATGCTATTACCCTGTTAAGCACACCTAATAACTCTCTTATGTTAGTTTTGCTTTGGCTAGCTAAAAAATTAATTACTTCCTCGCTAATATCATAATTTTCTTTAAATTGGCTTGATAAATCATCTAATTTGGTTTTAATAATTTTGGTTTTTAGATCTTGGTCTGGTACATCAATATCTACAATCAAACCTCCAGAAAGCCTAGATTTTATTCTTTCTTGAACTCTGTCTAATTTACTTGGTGATCTATCAGCAGATATTATAATTTGAGAGCTTTTATCAATAAGGCTATTGAATGTATGAAAAAATTCCTCTTGTAAGCCCTCTTTTCCTCTAATGAACTGAATATCATCAATAATAAATACAGAAGATTTCCTAAAAAAATCTTTAAAATTTACCATATCATTTTTTTTAATTGATTTGATAAAATGATACATAAATCTTTCTGCAGAGATGAACATAACATTATTTTTTTCTTGTAGCTTTAAGCCAATAGCATTTAATAGATGGGTTTTTCCTAGACCTACCCCGCCGTAAATATAAAGAGGATTATATCTAGACAATTGCTCACAAACTTTTTTTGATGACGTGAGAGCTATTTTGTTACTTGATCCCTCGATAAAATTATCAAAACTTAAAGTAGGGTTAAGCCTATTATAATTCAAAATTGAATCTTTGATAGCTGAGACTTTATTTAAATCATTTAGTCCCTCTTTAAATTTTTCACCTATTTGGGTTTTGCTATCTTCTAAAATTTTAAATTCAATTCTATTTAAACTTAATTTAAAGCTTCTAACATCTTTTAAAATTTTATCTAAGTATCTAGAAACAATCCAGTCTCTAAAAAATCGCGTAGGAACACCTAAAATTATATAATCATTATATTCTTTAAGAAGAGATATGTTTTTAAGCCAACTCGAATATACCTCAGCTCCAAAAGTTTTTTGAAAAGAGTTTTGAACATCGTTCCAGTTTAACGTATTTTCTTCCTCTGAAACAAAAATGTTTTTAGAATTTATTGACTTTTTTTCCATGTGATTAAATTTTAGAATTATAATTTTATTTAATATTTCTTTAAGTTGTTCAAGAAATATTTTTGAATTTGTAAAAATAATTTGACTTCGGTTGTATGTTTATCGCTGAAATAGAATTTTTAAAATTATCGTTTAGATAGAAAAAATATTTGCAACTTGTAAAATTAATTATCTATATTTAGTTTAAAATGAAAATTTAAGCTAAATCTTAATTAACCTAACAACTTCAAATTGTTTTAAAAATTATTTAGAAATTTTTTTACTAATTTTAGATATTTTTCGTGACGCAGTTTTTTTATTAACTACTCCTGATTTAGCAACCTGCATGAGAATTGATTGAAATTTAGGAAAAAAGCTTATTATTTCATTTTTTTTGTTGTTTTTAAGCAAAATCTCCATTTTTTTAATAGCATTTTTATATTTACTTTTCCTCAATCGGTTTATTTGAGTCTGTCTTTTTACTCTACGAACTCTTCTAATTGCTGATTTTGTATTAGGCATTTTAAGACTGTATATATGCCAGTATAATAAGGGTCAACTTTATTATTTTTGACAATTAGAGCAAAAAAAACTTGCTCTATTAGAAATGACAATCTTTTTAATTCTATTAGTACAATCAATATTAGAACATTTTTCTCCTAGCATGCCATAAACGTTAAAATGTTGTTGAAAGTTCCCTGATTGTCCATCGCTACTTGAGAAGTTTTTAATTGAAGAACCTCCTAGTTGTATTGCTTTCTTAAGAACTTTTTTTATATTAATTAAAATCTTTCTTATTTCAAAATCCTTTAATTTTTTGAGTCTCTTATTGGGTTTGATGCCGCTTTTAAAGAGAATTTCATTAACATAGATATTTCCTAAACCTGAAACAAATTTTTGATCCATAAGTAAATCCTTAATAAATCTATTTTTTCCATATAAATACTTTTTAAAATAATTGAAGTTAAACTCACTTTCTAATGGTTCAGGGCCTAAGATTTTTATATGCGGACTTTCCAAAAATTCATTTGATTTAAATAGTTTTAAAAAACCAAATTTTCTAACATCGTTATAAATTAATTTCGTATTATTTTTAAAAACAAAAATAACACGGTCATGTTTTGAGTCTTTTGAGTTAAGGTTATAATAGAAACTAGTTTTAAATTTCGTTTTCTCTTTATTAACAAAAAAAAATTTACCTGTCATACCTAAATGAGCTATCATAGTCATGCCTTTATCAAATAAAAATATTAAGTACTTTGACCTTCTTTTTATACGAAGTATTTTCAGGCCTACTATTTGCTTAAAAAGCTCTTTTTTTACTTTATATCTTAAGTTTGCGTCGTAAACTTTTACATCTTTTACAACTAACTTAATTAATGTATTTTTAAGAGACCTTTTAACAACTTCAACTTCGGGTAATTCTGGCATATAATTTATTTATGAAAAATACTATTGAAGATAAAACAAAATTAGTCAAATCAGTTTTTTCTAAAGTCCACAAAAAATATGACATTATGAATGATATAATGTCTTTTGGTATTCATCGAATATGGAAAAGAAATATGTTAGATTGGATGAATCCGCAACCTAACACAAATTTGATTGACGTTGCGTCAGGTACTGGCGATTTAGCTTTAATTTATTCAAAAAGGATGAGCAATAATTGTAAAATTTCATGTGTTGAACCAAGTAGTGAAATGTTAAGTGTTGGAAAAAATAAATCAAAAGATTTCAAAAATATTACTTGGCATTTGGCAAGCGCTGAGAAGCTTCCTTTTAAAGACAATACTTTTGATTTTTATATTATCAGCTTTGGAATAAGAAATGTTTCAGATATAAATCTTGCATTAAAAGAAGCATTTAGGGTTTTGAAGACAGGCGGTAGGTTTATGTGTTTAGAATTTTCTAAGGTTGAAAATCCTATCTTTAGAAGTTTTTATAAAAATTACTCAAAATTAATACCTAAGATAGGAAGGAAAATAGTTGGGTCTTCTGAGCCATATGACTATCTTATAAAAAGTATCGATGAATTTTATAATCAACAAGAATTATTAGACCTACTAAAAAAAAATAATTTTTCAAACGTGAGCTATAGAAATTTATCTAATGGAATAGCTGCAATTCACTCAGGCTGGAAAATTTAAATGATAAGAAAAGTTTATCAATTGTTCAAAATTGCAAAAAAACTTAGTAGCTCAGGTGCTATCGAAACTATTAATGAAATTTACAAAATACCATTCCTAATTAAAATTTTTTTTGATTTGTTGTCAATCGGAACACAAAGAAAAGCTCCTGATTTTTCTAGATCGTCTGGAGAAAAATTATGTGATGCATTAGAGGGCATGGGAACAACTTTTATTAAATTGGGTCAATTTTTAGCTACAAGGCCTGACATTATTGGCGATCAACTTGCTAATGATTTAGAAAAACTTCAAGATAAACTACCTGCTTTTGAGACAAAGCTTTCCAAAAAAATTTTAGAAAAAGAGTTGGGTGACAAATATTTTAAAAATATAATAAACTTTAGTGAACCAATAGCTGCAGCATCTATTGCGCAAGTCCATACCGCAACAATCAAAATAGATGACAAAGACACTGAAGTAGCTATCAAAATTTTACGTCCTAATATTGAAAAACAATTTAATGAAGAACTAGATGCTCTAATGTTCTTAGCTTATTTAACTGAAAATTTTATACCCAAAACAAGAAGGTTAAAATTAATAGAGGTGGTGCATCTATTAAGAGAAATAACGAACATCGAAATGGATTTACGTTTTGAAGCTGCCGCCGCAAATGAACTTTATGAAAATACAAAAAACGACATTGGTTTTGAGGTGCCCAAAATTTATTGGAATTATACATCAAAAAGAATATTAACTTTAGACAAAGTGCAGGGTATCTCTATAAGAGAAAAAACTCTTTTAGAAGACTCTGGTATTAATTTAAAAAAATTGGGTGAAAATTTAATTCAACATTTTCTTAGACAAGCTGTTAGAGATGGTTTTTTTCATGGTGACATGCATCAAGGAAACCTTTTTGTTGACAAAAAAGGAAATATTATCCCTGTTGATTTTGGAATAATGGGAAGATTGGATAAAAATAATAGAAAATATTTAGCTGAAATTCTTTTTGGTTTTATTCAACGTGACTACATTAAAGTGGCAGAGGTTCATTTTCAGGCTGGATTAGTTCCTCGTGAAACTTCGAAAGAGGAATTTGCTCAAGCTTTAAGATCAGTTGGTGAACCTATTTTCGGTCAGTCAATAAAAGACATCTCGGGTGGTAATTTGCTCGCTCAATTATTTGAAATTACCGAAAAATTTAATATGGCAACCCAACCTCAGCTTTTACTTTTACAAAAAACTATGGTTGTAGTTGAAGGAGTTTCAAGAAAACTATATCCAGAAACTAATATTTGGGAAGTTTCAAAACCTGTCTTAGAGAATTGGATTAAAAAAACCAAAGGGCCTGAGGCAGGCTTAAATCAAGCATTAAATGTTTCAAAAGAAATTTTAAAAAAAATTCCTGACTTTCCTAATTTTATGGAACGAGCAAATTATGCTCTTCAATTAATAGCTGAGGGAAAATTAAATCTTAGTTTTAAAAATGATAAAGGAATAGAATTTGAGAAAATGAAGATAAAAGATCTAAGAAATAATATTTTTATAGGTATTTTTGGTGTTGTAATTTTGTTTTTATTAGTATTTTAATTACATATGTCTTTAAAAAATAAAAAAATTCTTATTATTATTGGCGGAGGTATTTCATCCTATAAATCTTTAGATCTAATAAGAATGTTAAAAAAAGATGGTGTAGAAATAAAAACTATCTTAACGAAAAGTGGTAAGGAATTCGTAACTCCATTATCCGTAACTTCCTTAACGGGTGGAAGAGTTTATGAAAATATTTTTGATATTAATAGTGAGGCTGAAATAGATCATATTTCTTTATCACGTTGGGCTGATTTAATTGTTGTTCTGCCCACAACCGCAAATTTCATGACAAAATTAAGCGTTGGAAAAGCTGAAGACTTAGCTTCTACGGTTATATTAGCTTCTAACAAAGATGTTTTATTAGTTCCAGCTATGAATGTAAGGATGTGGTTGCATAAAGCAACACAAGAAAATTTTAAAACTCTTCAAGGGTTTGGTTATAAGTTTATTGGGCCAGTAACTGGCGAGATGGCATGTGGAGAATATGGGGAGGGAAAAATGTCGAGTCCTCGTCAAATATGTAAATTTATAAAAAATTATTTTTCAAATAAGGATTTATTTATAAAAGAAAAAATTAGTGCTGTAGTAACTTCTGGTGCTACAAGGGAATATATTGATCCAGTCAGATATATAACAAACGAGTCTAGTGGTAAACAAGGATACGAGATAGCTTTAGCCTTGAGCAAACTTGGAATTAATACAACTTTAGTAACCGGACCCTCTGTCACCATCCCCTCAAAAAATTTGAGAATCAAAAAAATTAAAACCACAAGAGAAATGATGAATGCTGTTAAAAAACTTCTCCCAACAGATATAGTAGTTTGTGCAGCAGCGGTGTCTGA
>MDTD01094936.1_pt1 | contig 11837 bp, 7 predicted proteins | sample 811221 | NCBI WGS metagenome assembly MDTD01 (sample SAMN05326646, study PRJNA326480) | marine metagenome | isolation source: seawater | place: Pacific Ocean: South West | collected 2011
ACACTGGTTCACCAAGTTGCCTCTTGCAATATGTGATGAGCTCAGCTCTAGAACTTGGAGATGCCATTATACACAAAAATCCCTTCTTACCTATTTAGGAAGAAGGGATCTGGTATTTATTCAGCAGGTGTTTCTGGTGTTGGCGCAGCAGTTTCTTCTGGTTTTTCTTCTAAAAGTTTTATGGTTTCTAAACCACCCTCTAGTTTAATTTTATATTCTTTTGCTTTCTTTAAATTTTCTTCTAGTTCTCCAATTTGCTTTATTGTAGTAGCAATTTGGTCTTCAAAATTTTTCTTAAGTTGTGCTGGATCCATAGTAATCACATTAAATGGTGTGTGTATTATTTAGCATTGATGTTAAATGCTATTGATATTCTCTCATCATCTGATTTGTTTTCTTCAACATCATGTTCTAGCCAGGATGGAAAAAGTAATAGTAAATTATTTTTTGGATTAATATATGTGTATGCATACCCATCATAGTAATATTCATAGTCTTTTTGCATTTGAATTAGATGTCCTCTAGGATCATAAAATCTAATAGTGCCAGAATTTTCTGGATATTTTACATAAAAAACACCTGATAAAAGAGTGTCAGTATGCATGTGGCAGTGTCTTTCATTCCTATTAAATTTTTTGTTGATATTCACCCAAGAATATATTGATACATCTTTAAGTGGTTTGTTTTTATTTACAGGAATACAATTTGCTATTGAGTTATATAAAGTTTCTTCATAGAAATTGTGTCCTTGATATCCTCCAACGTTTGAAAGTTTTTTAGATTCTGTTTCATTTGAAAATAATTTAATTTTATTTTCAAGAGAATTCAAATCAAGATCTAACTCAGTCATCCATAATGGAGTTTCAAAGAGAGATAATTTATTCATAACGGATAACTCATACAACGTTCTACTGGAAATGACTCTGCTTTTACATCATGTATAAAAAATACCTGTGTCAATCTCGGTTCATTTTCATAAAACAAATTTGTTTCTCTGTGCCATTGTGAACTATCATAGCATATCATTCTATTAAAAACATTTTTGAATATGATGGTATCCTCAAAATGTTTCTTATGATTCTCTAATGCATTTTTATACTCATCAATGTTTTCTAAACGATCATGATACATTTTATCTCGTATAGAATAATCAAATGCATCTATATCTTTAGTTAATTTGCTGATAGTAGTTCCACTATCAATAGTATTATTTTTGTTTAAGTAGATAATGCCAGCTGCAAAAACATTGTTATCTAAATGATCCCATCCAGAATTGATTAAATTTTCTGGATTATCGGTAAATGAATATGTTTTTTGAAACCTAGTCTCAATTTTCCAATCACAACGTTCTACTTTATAGTTAAAAAATAAAGAAAACAGTTTTTCACAAAACTGATGAAAAAATTTTTTATCTATTTCATGAAGATATTTTGTTCTTTCGCCAGGATAAATTCCTTCTGGTTTTGAATATTCTAAAGAGAGAGCGAAGTCTCTTACTTTTTCTGGATTTATATAAAAATCATCAACACATAATGTAGGAAATCTCATAAATTATCATTCGGGTGCAACATAATCTCCAAATCTACCAGTATCACGTACTGATTTATCTCCTGGTGTTGGATCAATTGGTAAAGGTTTTATTTGTGCCATGTATTTACCAACATCTTCATCTGAAGTTGTTTTATGCCATTCCATTTTTGACTCATCCCAAACATACTTAAATGGATCATTCAAATCAATACCATTTGGTTCTGGATGTTTTACTGGAGGAATCCAGTCACATGTGTTTTCATCTAAAATCCACGAATCAAATGGTTTAGGTGGTAAAAAAGCATCTCTACCTGTATCATATGTTCCGCCAATATAAGCATAACGTTTTCTTATTTTACCGTTATATGAAGTCTGCACCCAAATAGTATTTCTCCCCCACAATTTTCTAAGATATTCAATACCAACATGTTCCTTTTCATGACCAGTTTCATCGCAGCAATCAACGTTTGACACCCTATGTACAGCCACAACAACGTTATTTTCATTTAATCTTGCAAAATGTGCCATCTAATTAATCAGTTTTTTATATTTATCTAAGCTGGATATCTGATAATCACAACACCAGCTCCACCTTCTCCACAAAGTCTAACTGAATCTCCGTAGTTTCCACCACCGCCACCACCTGTTCCATCTTGACCATTTTCAGCTTGTTGTGCGTTGTAGTAGTTTCCACCACCACCTCCACCACCAGTGCCACCAGAAGAGGTTCCTGAGTTTCCTAAACCAGGCGAATGACCACCGCCTCCACCAGCTCGTGTGAGTGCTTGTCCAGTAATAAGTGAGTTAAGTCCATCACCACCATTACCACCGATAACGCCAGAACCAGTTCCTCCTATTTGTCCAGCACCACCGCCACCACCGTGACCTAAGTAAGGACCACTTTGAGATCCTTGACCAGGACCACCATCAGTTCCTTGACCAGGTGTTCCTGCTCCACCATTACCACTACCTGATCCACCGCCACCAGATCCACCAACTGCAGGAACATTAGCTTGCCACCATCCTCCTCCAGCACCACCTTTAGCAGTAATTGAAATACCAGGACCAGAAATTTCAGAATTTCCTCCAGCACCACCACCAGTATATCCTGTGGTTCCTCTTGATCCTCCACTTCCAACTTTTACGCTATATTGACCAGGACTTACTTGAACTTTAGTTTCGGCAGGAGTGTTACCACCAGATTGCTCACCAAGAACAGAGCATCTATATCCTCCAGCTCCTCCTCCGCCACCCCAGCCTCCTCCGCCACCGCCTCCTGCGATAACTAAGTATTCTATTTCTGCGGTTCCAGATCCAACATTAAAAATACCATCAGTGGTAAAAGTATGAACTTTATAAGCACCAGCAGTGTTTATGGCACCTCCAGTAGCTTCAAGAGTACCACCTCCAGCAGCAGTTTTATTACCAGGATTTCTCCAATCACCAGAATAATAAATTTCCATTTGCTCTGCTGTAGAATTATGAATCAAAAATCCTTCCTGTACATTTGTCAAAGCATCTCTTTGTGCTTCAGTAAATGTTGGAACTTTAAATGCTTCAGTTGCATTCAATTGATCTACAATAATTTTTGACATTTTTAAAAACTCTTACAACGTTATTTAGATTGCATATCTAATAATTACAATACCAGATCCACCTTCTCCACAAAGTCTGGAATTATCTCCATAATTTCCACCACCGCCACCACCTTTATTGTCATCACCATTTTCTGCTTGAGCTGGATTATAATAGTTTCCACCATTACCACCACCACCAGCACCACCAGAAGAAACAGAAGAATTTCCTAAACCAGGAGAATGACCTCCTCCGCCACCTCCTCTCTGTTGAGCAACTCCAGTAATTGAAGAAGTTAATCCATTACCACCATTACCTCCAATAACACCAGACCCAGTGCCACCAACTTGACCAGCACCGCCACCGCCACCATGACCTAAGTAAGGACCACTTTGAGATCCTTGACCAGGTCCGCCAGCTGATCCTTGTCCAGTTGTTCCTTGAGAACCTGATCCTGATCCTGATCCACCGCCACCAGAACCTCCTTGAGCAGGGACATTAGCTTGCCACCATCCTCCTCCAGCACCACCTAGAGATGTAATATTAATTCCACCAGGACCTATGATATAAGAATCTCCTCCAGAACCGCCACCAGTATATCCTGTAGTTCCTCTTGCTCCTCCGTTTCCAACTTTAATTGTATAAGATCCTTGAGCAGCTGTTAACTGACCTTCTGCTGAAATGGAAGATCCTGATAATTCTCCTGTGACAGAACAACGGTATCCGCCAGCACCGCCACCGCCACCCCAGCCTCCTCCGCCACCGCCTCCTGCGACGACTAGGAATTCACATTGTCTTGCACCAGCAGTTACGACAAATGCTCCGTCGCTAGTAAACTGATGAATTCTATATCCACCGACATCAGTTACAGTTCCACCAGTAGCTTCAAATGGAGCAGATCCTGCATTTTTCCATTCTGTTCCATTATAGAACTGAACCTCAAAATCATCAGTATTAAAGATTAATTGTCCTGTCTCTGGAGGAAGAGCATTTCTTTGAGCAGTTGAAATTTTTGGAAGAATAATAGATTCCGCAGCTTCTCCAATACCAACGTTTAAAATTCCCATTTTTTCTATAATACCTCAATAATATTTATTACCATGACATTAAGACATAACCATTTCTACTCCATCCTGTTCCACCATTGGTAATGTATGGAGAAATTGCACTACTCATGGTACCAGAACTACCAGCATAACCTCCTGGATAAGTACTATCATTAACATGAATTCCAGATAGGGTCATCCATGCTCCACCATTATCTTGTCCACCACCACATCCACCTTTGTAAATTGATCCAGTTTGCCAATTTGGAGCAGAAGCAGGTGTAGCATACGCATCATATCCATTAAATGCTGTACAAGAACAGCAAGCAACAGTTCCAAAATCAGAAGTCCATTTTGGTGTTGCTGTCATTCTATAAAAAGTTTGATATCCTCCAGAAATAACCCATCTAATTGTTCCTGCTGTTTGAATTCCTCCCATATTAATATCAGTCAATTTAGATACTCTTGAAGGAGAAACATCATTAGGAGTAAGTGCTAGATCTACTGGATCAATAGCACTTGTTAAATATTGATTAACTGTATTATTAGATATTCTAGATACCATGACAAAATTATATGGAGCAAATGTATTAAAATCGGTGTATAACTGTTGTGTAGTTCCATCAATAAGTTGATACCAGTAAGCACCATTAGAAGCACCAGATCCTAAAGTTTGTTTTAACTCTGTTGCGCTAAGTGCAGCTGCAGCTGCAGATGATCCATCTCTTCTCTTTACTTTGACGTTTTGCCACTCGCCATTATAATAATACTTTAATTGCCCATCAATATACATCATTTCAGCGTCTTCCCCATCAAGAGGATTTGAATCTAAAATGGGTACTTTTAGTCCGTCGGTACAAGTTACTCGCTCGGACTGAAATCTAGAAGAATAAAAACGTGCCATTGATTAAACTATTTTCCAAACTGCTCCAGAACCAACTGTTATGGTCTTAGATGTATTTAGCTCAATTCTTCCGAAGCTAACTGCTGTTTGTCCAGATGGAATTGTAACATTTTCATCAACAAGATTTGCTGCAGAACGAATAATTCCACCAGCATCTAACCACTGTGCTACACCATTGATGTATAGTTTTCCAGTTAAGTTTTGATCACCAGCTACATCTAGTGTATATGCAGGACTTGGAACATTACCAATACCAACTTTAGAATCTCTGTAGATATTAGCACCAGAATCATTTGCAGATTTTGTCCATCTAGAAGTTACAAACTCAGCATTATTTTGGAATAACTGACCATCAATGTTCATGTCTCCATTGATGTTCATGATGTAATTTCTAGAGACATTAGGACTAACAGATGTATCTGTGCCACTAAAACTATTAGTATTGATACCGACTCTGTTATTAGCACCTTGAATAGCAAGTGCTGGAGGTTGAACTGGATTTGCTAAACTCTTCCAATCATCACCACCATTGCTTTGAGATGAATAGATTTCAAATACATCAGCACCACCACCAATGTTAGATCCTAGACGGAATCCTCTACCTCCACCAGCACCAGTTCCACCACCTCTAAGATGAATGTCTGCTTCTTGGTTTGCACTTCCTTTTGCAATCCTTACACTGTTTAGTGCGTGTGTGATATCACTGTAAATGTTCTGCCACCTTGTATCATCAAGACCAAGATCTTGATCGCTATCTTCGCCAGGTTCAATATTACCGCCACTAGTAAATCTAATCTTGTAGTTTAAAGGATCATTTGTTCCATCACCATATACAAATCCAAGATTACCTTGTCCTACCCAAGATGATGAACCTCCATGGTAAAGGTTCCAATATTGTCCATTAGCATTCTTAAATGCTAATGCAACACCTGTATTACCAGTAGCTTCTAATCTTAGTAAATTTGAACCAACTATATTACTTTCCCACCCAGTTCCTTTAATATGGAGTTTTGTTTTTGGATCTGTATGACCCATTGCAACACGACTATCAGTAGAATCAACATATAATGTGTTAGTATCTACTGTCAAATCAGCTCCAACAGTTGCATTACCACCAACTGAAAGAGCACCAGTTCCTTGGATAGTTAAATTATTGTTACCAGTAATTTCTAAACCACCAGTCATTGTATCACCAGTCTTCAAGACGTTTAATGATGCAGCTCCTGTTAACGATGCAGTAATTGTTCCAGCAGAGAAATTACCACTGGTGTCTCTCATTACTGCAGACTTAAGTGATGCTGTGGAAACTACATTTAGATTATTAAATGCAACATTACCTGCGTTCCAGATAATGTTGTTATTAACCTTAAGTTCATTTTCATTTAAAACTTTAAATTCAAGACTACCAGATCCTTGAGTTGCACTACCACCATCAGCAATGATAGCAGAGTTGTAAGTTGGATTTCCATTTCCATCTACAGCTTGTGCTTGTGATGAGTTAAACCAGATATATGGATTTGTAGCAAAGTTGCCATCATATCTACCAAGTCTTACAAAAGCATCTCCAGAATTATTTCCAAGTTCTGCAAATTGTGTAGTATTGCTATCAAAAATTTCATAGTTTTCAAAGTTTCTTTCATCACCAGCAACACCTAAGAATACAGCATTTTCAAGATTACCACCAGAAGCAAGTCTACCAATAAGCATTGTGTAACTATTGGAAGAATCATTCTGATCATTTAGTTGTTGTACATTATCAATAAAGAAGTCACCAATATCCTGTTTATTGATATTGTAGATATTAATTTGAGAACCTGGTTCAAAGTCTCCACCAACACTAACATCAAGAACTTGTCTTACTAGAATTCTATATGAAACATCTGTTCCAGTATATGATTTAACCTCAATTTTATTTCTAAATTTAGTGGAACTTCTCCATGTTGGAAGTCTTGTATCAAAGATTTCATTCTTTTTAATGTTCCAAGCATCTTGATACCACTCACCCTGTTTATTATCAAGTTTGTCAGCATCTAAGCCTGAGTCTATGCCTTGGTTCCCTGAGTTCCAGATCTCATACCAAGATCCGTAGTTTGTTACACCATCTCCAGAACCACGTAGATATATTCTATCGTCATTAGCAAACGCTAGTTGTCTTACACCACCAAATGTAGCATCAATTCCAGACTCACCATTACGGAGAGTCATAACTAAGTGTTTAGATGAGTTAGAAGTACCAGTGTCTACACTTGGAAATGCTGTTAATAGACCATTAGAACTATTGAATACTGTTTGAAGGGTTAAACCTTGAACGGAATCGCTTGGTGCTGGATTAGAAGTTGGGTTGTTAATACCAGTATCAACACGAAGTGTGTTAGTAGATTTTCCAGTAATATCAATACTGTACGTTCCACTAGCAAGTTTATCAGGACCGATACTACTATCAACGAAGAATGCACCGTTGAGGTAGTAGGAACCTTGTTGACCGTCTAGTAAGTCAGCGTCAAGTCCGCTATCAGGACCTGTTTTAATAGTAATAGAACCATTTCCTTCTGTTCCAATATTAAATTGAGACTTTCTAAATCTTGCAACACCAATGGTTCCAAACTCATCAGCAGATATTGTTAGATCAGAAACTCTTTGAACATCAACAGCAACATTAGCAAACTGTTTATTTACAGTGCTGACTTTTGCAAGAAGAATTAAGTTAGATCCAGAACCAATACCTACTGGATTAGGAGTAATTTGGAAATCTGCTGTATAACCAGAACCAGCATTTGTTACAGTAACATCAGTAACTGCTCCACCAGCAACAATTAAATTAACTCTTAAATCATTTCCTGATCCACCATCAAGAGAAATATCAAAGTATTGTCCATCAGTATATCCTGAGCCAGGATTAGCAATTACAACACTGTCAACAAATGCACCAACAGTATTTGAAGAGTCAAATGTTAGAGGTGAATCTCCTCTTTGAAATTCAATAACTGTTCCTGCAGCAAGTGTTGCTGTAAGTGGATTGTTAATAGAAACTGTTGTCAATCCACCAACAGTGGTAACTCCATTAATGCTTGTACTTGCTGCTATACCAGCAATACTTGCTACAACAGTATGACCAATTAATGCATCTGAATTAGTTTCAAATATGAAGGAACTAGAACCACTTGATGCTTGTGTGAACAATCTTGCAAAGTATCTTGTTTCTGCACCTTTAATAGATTGTACAGCAGGAGCAAAGTTTTGGTCACCTCTTAAGAAAGTGAACGAGTTAGCAGAACCACCTGACGCTAATCTATCTGTCTCAATAACACCTGATGTAATATCTGATGCAGCAATTTGATTAGATGATAGAGATACCCAGTTATTGTTATTAGTAGAAGATGTGTTAACAACTCTAGAAATGTTTATAGTGTTTGCAGGTGTATCACTATCATCAAAGGTATCAGTATCAAGAATTTTGATATTGTTAACAATATTACCATACAATCTACTTTCAATAAATGCATCTGCCTGTGCTTGTGTACCAGCGCCAGGAGGTGCTGAGATGGTTATAACTGGTTGAGTTGTATAACCTTTTCCACCAAACAATCCTGCATTTTCATTAATTGTAATAGTAACAACTTCACCGTTTGCGATGGTACAAGTTGCAGTTGCTGCAACAGCACCAGCTGATGGATTACCACCAGAAATTGTTACGGTAGGAGCAACAGTATAACCAGAACCACCATCAGTGATAAGAATTTGACGAAGTACACCTTCTCTATATTCAGTAGCTTGAATTCTACCTGTAGAGGGAGAACCAGTGTAAACATCGTTGATATTAAATACAAGACTAGGGTCAACTGGGAATCCTAAGAATAAACTCTCAAGGTCATTGTTCAAGATAAATGACTGTGATGTATCCTGTTGGATTGCGATGTCACCAGCTTGTGCTCCTTCAATCTTGAGTCTATCTGCTTGAGTCGCAACAGTAAAGACTTGGAAAGGTCTTAGAGCAGGAATCTGGTCAATTGATATCTTACCAGAATCTGTTAATTCAACCAACGCTCTAGGAACAGCATTAGTTGAGAAAGGTTTGTTTATATAAGGACCTAGGTTGTTAGTAATAAAGTCCTTAACTGCTTTTTGAGTTGGTAACTTAGAATCACTAGCGTTAGCACCACCAAGTGTATTAGATGCATCAAAACCAGTAACAACAACGTCACCACCTTTTAATTTTAAGAACTCAACTTCTGAAATTGTAACTGTACCAGTAAAGGTAATATTACCAGTTCTGTTCTCAATTCTAGCAAATGTACCAACCTTAAAGTCACCAAGTTCGTCAGTACCAGAGACGTATACACGACCATAATCTTCTGATACCTGTTCGTTTGCCTCAACTTTAGTACCACCATTCTCAGGTAGTGCTAGGTAGTTGTTACCAGAACCAGCAAATTCCCAAGTATGAGAGGAGGAGTTAACAATAGATGGTCTATGTAATTTGATTGTTGCATTAGATGAAGCAGCTGGCGTTAGTGCTGTTTGTAAGGCATTTAAACCAGAAATAGTATTACCAGTTGCTTCCTCAATTAGAGATAATCCATTACCAATACCATCGTCAATTGTGATAGTTGCAGAGAAAGGAGGTCCTACGGTAACTGCACTTACAGCATCAATAAAGAATTCTTTTGCTGGATCTGCATTTCTAAATCCATCAATTTTTACAATATAGTGCTCAAGTGGTTCTCTACCAATACCACCAATTGTTAAAGTAGTTCTACCAGTTGGAGTTTGAGAAACGGTGTTAACAGTTGCTACATCAAACTCATAACACTCTCTTCTAAATCCAGTTCCTCTTAGAGCAAATGTACCAAAGTTTGTAGCAGAGTTAGTAATAGATGCATAACCACCAGATTCACAAACAACACCATCTTGACAGAAGATAACGAACACAGAAACTAACTGTGTATAACCATCTTCTATAACCTTGTAACCAGTACCACCAAACGATACAATCGTAAACGCAGCAGCAACCATTGATTTACCCTGATTAGGGAAGGATGCTGATCCATCTGGTTCTAGACCAGGAAATGGACAGTTAGGTTGTTTGACTTTAGATCCATCAACTAGTGCACCACCACCACCTCTGAAGGAAATAACAGATGCGTTTTGTGTATATGGTGAAGCTTCAATGATTGGGAAATCATCAAAGTCACCACGAATTGCCATGCGGTTGTTATTAAAATCAGTAATGAAACTATCTGGATATGTGATGATAGCAGCAGTATCATACAGAGTTCCAAAAGTCTGAGTAGTAGAACCAGCAACAGTTGTTCCATCTAGAATGTCTTCAAATAACTCAAGTGCTGTATCAATACTAGATTCTACACCCGCACAAATTGCATTGTTAGCAGCACTAGTTGAGGCATAAGCACTTATAGCATCTGCATTTGCTCTCTTAAATGCGTGAGTAGTCTGTGGAGAATGTGATACCGCATTACTTGATGCAGAAACAAATGTATGTGTAGATTGTGGTAAGAATTTAACACCACCTGTAAGACCAGATATAAAGTAATGTGTAGTTGTGTTAGATGATGTACCAACGTTAACTGTTAATGTTCCTGTCTGTCTCTTAAGACCATTTGATGTTGCACTGACAAAAGCATGTGTGCCTCCATCTGTGTTAACACCAACATTAACTTCAAATGTATCATTAGTTTTATTAGAGATCTGTAACCATCTATTACTAGCACGGTCTGTGGAACGTGGATATGTATGGTTGGTTGCATTATTATCTAAGTCACATGTAAATGTTAATGAGTCATCATCAAATTTAACATAATCACCATCACTAAATCCATGACCAGCACTTGTAACTACCAATACACCAGTGCTACCTGTGTATACTGCGTTTGTAACTGTATGTTGTGATTCACCTACAGCTGTTACTGTTAGAGATGCTCCAGATGCAGGGTCGGTAGAACGAGGATATGGATGTTGAGTTGCACGATTATCTTCATCACATTCAAATGTGACAGCACCGTCTTCTAGTACAATATTTCTTCCTACGCCAATACCATGTTGACCAACTGCAAGAACTAAATCTCCAGTATTAGGATTGTATGATGTGCCTGTTGTAGCAGTAAGTAATTTATTTGCAGGAGATACACCAACATTAACTGAGATAGAAGTTGCTGTTTTTCCTACAATTTCAATAGATCTTTCAGCAGCATAGTCTGTAGATGCACGAGGATAAGTCTTTTGACTTTGATTGCCATCCATCGCACATGTAAATGTGAGTGAATCACTAGCAATAACAACGCCCTCTCCAACATCTAGAGTATGAGCACCAATCTCTAATGTCATTATCCCTGTTGCAGGATCGTAAGTAGCATCAGTTGGTGTAAACTGTACGTTAGGACCTGAGGTACCAACGTTAACAGTTACTGTATTAGTTGTTGTTCCAGTGATTACAAGATTATTTGCATATGCAGGTTGACCATCTTTTGGATACTTATGCTCTGTAATATCACCATCCATATCACAGGTAAACACCAATGATTCTGGTTGGAAACGAACTGAATTAGATGTTGTTAAATTATGTGCAGTCGCAGTGGTAAATGTGAGATCACCATTTGCTGGATCGTAAGTAGCATTGGTTGGAGTGAATATACCAATAGGAGCAGCGCCTGGTCCTTGTAAGATACTCCAATCCTCAAACTTAGGAATTGGTGTAGTTAATGAAATAGGACCGTAAATAATCTTGGTTCCATTAGCAAGAGCACTAACAAATGTATGTGGATCAG
>MDTD01196346.1_pt1 | contig 11837 bp, 6 predicted proteins | sample 811221 | NCBI WGS metagenome assembly MDTD01 (sample SAMN05326646, study PRJNA326480) | marine metagenome | isolation source: seawater | place: Pacific Ocean: South West | collected 2011
TGCAGCCGAGCTCAAGCAGATCCGCTTGCATGGTGGATGCTGTGACATTCATGGCGGATACATGGCGTTGGCGGTCCCGATCATGACTACGGGCAACGAAGCCGTCGCATCACTGGGCTGCTACGTCCCCATCCAGCGGACTGACAAACCACGCACTGCCGGTATTTACAAAATGCTCCATGATTGTGCGACGCTGATTGAGCAACGGATGTGAGACACCCAGTAAAATCTCATCGACTTTAGGATCGGCGTATGTCATCTTTCAAACGTCAAGTTTACTTGTTGGACGCATTCCAATTGCTCCCATCCCAGTGATAAAAGTCAACCGTCGATGCATCCATGCGATAAACGCGCGAGCCGACATGCTTGCCAACCAATTGCGTACTGCTGTCGTAGTTGGTCAAGGTGAATAGTGCATCTGTTGGTGCACCGGATTGGATCGAGCGTGCGAACCCGATTGCAATGGAACTGCCATAGCCTCGCGATTTGATTTCCAGATGAGGCAATTGGCGAAACGTCATGTGGTCCGGCGCTCGACCTGTTCCAGCATAGATATCCCCCACCGCCTGCCAGTCAATGTTGTGGTAAGCATGAAATCCGATATCACCATTAACCAGTAAAAACTGGGTCAGATCATTGTCATGGCCGGTCTCATCCTTGGTCACCAGCACGCGGATATTTCGGACCGTCAGTGAGGATGCATCATCGACATCGGGCTTGATTGAGAAGACGGCAGTGGTGGTGACATTGTCATTTTCATGAAACACGCGTGCACCATCAACGCTAAGCGTCGTGCCCGGATCATCAATGATAAAATCAATCACCCGGTTGCCTTCGCAATAGGCGTTGTACACATTGACACTGGCCCCATTGACCACTTGCATCCCAACGCGATTGTTCTCCATGCGTGGGGTGTAGATACCAATCTGATGGGCTTCGGAGATGTAAAATGCTTTGGCATCACCGCCATTGGCTGCCGAACCCAATCCCCCACAATCGTAAAGACTGACAATGTTGGATTGATCGGTGATCCGAAAGGCATTGCGGATAAACCCACTGTTTAAAACGCGATTCATGCGCACTTCATAGCCATAGCCGTGAATCCCAACACCGTCGTACCAATCGAACGTCAACACATCCGAAGCGCTGGCTTTGATCTGTTGAGAACTGCCACCGGTTGCACCGTCGGTTCCAAAATGCAGTGCCTGTTTGGACGAAGTGAACGAGCCCTGATAACCGGCACGCAGGACCAGGTGGCTCACGGCAGCGCCATTGGCATCATGCGACTCGGTACTGATGCCATGGGTGTCTGACATCCAGATGAGTTCGGTCATCGAAGGTTGTTCTTTGCTGGCGCGCTGCGGTGAACCTGTGCCGGTGAAAGTCTGCTGCGGGTAGAGTTCAATGGTGCCTGTTAAACCAAATGAACCCGCACCACAACGGACATTAAAACGTGTAGCCACTGCCTTGCGGATCGCATTGCCGTTGTCGGTTCCGGTTCGCGTAGCGTAGTTGTAGTCCCCAACCGCGCCCCACCATTCGATATTCACCCAACCGGGCGTCGGCAGGATGCGCCGGGCATACTTGTTCGTGCTTGAATGATCGTTAAAGACGATGGTGATGCCATCATCATCAGACACCGAACCGCTGGCAACACGAAACATTCCGCCACGCGATAAATCACTGACCAGAATGACATCACCAACACTTAAACTCGCACTGGATGTTGATCGGATATCAGCAAGATCATCAACGACTGTCTGAGCCTTCACAGAAGACAGTCCCAAAAAACACATCGTCAACACCACACAGATTACACTGATTTTTTGCATCTCATTTTTCCTTTACAACAGTGAATTGGATGTAGGCAGACGTACCGACAGTTCATCCAAAAGTTTGGATTGATAAATGACATTGAATGATCAAACAAACGCCAGCAGACTTGTCCATGGTGACAGCGGGTAGCCAGCTTGGCCGGTGAAACATGCTGTTATGGAACTTGAACTTCAAGAATCAGAATCTCACTGGCAGATAGTTCAACAGTCTTCTGTCCTGCTGACATCTCACCCTTGAGCACCTGAACATCCCTCGTCATGGATGCGGGTAATTGCAACCGCCCTGCTTTGGCATCTCGGCTGACGCCCGCAAGGATGTAGGTTTTACGATCCAGAGTGCCGACGCAGTAACGGACATCGCCTTGGGTTTTGATCTGCTTGACCCAATCAGGATCAGGCTGCGTTGATACCAAAGCGGGTGCGACCTGCGAAAGCAAGCGCGTATTTTCATAGACCCGCTGTTTTAGCAGTTCTTTTTCCTGGTTGTGATGCTTGAGTGTGGGATACCACCAGAAGAACCAACCCCGCGAACCGAGGATCACCGGCATGAAGACATGGTATGTCGCCTGCTGAGCAGTGGGTGCAGTGGCCTTGTTGAAATAGGGTTGCCCCCAGACCGCGATGATCGGTTTATCGCCCATGCGAACGCGCGTGAGTTTGGCGGTGATTTCATCGTTGACCACCAGCATGATCCCATCGACATGCGAAGCAAACGACGGATCGGGAATATCATAAATCAACCAGCGTTTGCGACTGTCAATCTTGTGAACCATTTGATGCACAGCCTGAAACTGCTTCGCTGAGACATGACGCATGATGTGCATTTCGTCGGACGTGTAAAACAGGTTGGCAGGATGATCGTTGAGTTGTCTGATCCACGGTTCAAGTTTGGCCAGGCCGGACTTTTTTTCTGCCATGTCACGCGGGAAACCCACCATGACATTCAGGCCATACGACTGCGCCTGATCCAGAAATTTGAGATGACGCGTCATGCGATCGCCGGGATCACCTTCAAAGCCGTAGTTGTGAATGGTGGTAAAACCGTTATCGCGTAACTCGGCAAGTTGTTTCTCCGACGGCCGACCAACGCCGTACATCCCGATGGGGAACGTGGGCGTCCCATGAACATCCTTAAACACCGGCGGATGGCGCAGGTCTTCATCAGTCACCGCCATGTCCGCACCTGCAATGCGTTCGATCTCCAACATGGTGTTAGCCAAGCGAGCGTGCGTCTGCTTGTTGTGAACGAAGACATAGAGCGTGTTCTTCCCCGGCGCAACATCAGCTACCTGAACATAGACATGCCCCTGTTCAACCTGGGCATCAAGCCATTGTCCGTCGGACGTCATGAGCTTGGCAATGACCGCAAGGTTTGAGCGTTGACTTTCGGCAGCTTCAAGGTGATACAGAAACCGCAACTGCTTCTTGGCTGTATTGGGTAAGAGCAGTTGGTCCTCGGTGGACTCAGATTGGGCGGTGATTTTCGGCTGAAAGTCTGTGATTTGCGGGGCGGTCAGATTGGTTGGTCGTAACGAGAGATCGTCATACCAGATCGTCTGAGCCGAACGATTTTGAACGTAGATGGCGGCATTGCCTTTGACATGATCGGGTACATGGAAAAAGATCTGACGCTCCGTCCAATCCTGAGCTGGTGGCAGGTAATAGCTTCGGTAAAGCGGGCCGGTCCCGGTGAGTAGAATGTCTGCGCGGAGGTCTGAGCCAATGGATGTTTTGTATCGGAACTTTAATTCATAGACCTTGCCCGGTTCGACCGTAAAGGGCTGAATTACCCTTGCCTGAAAGGCTTTTTCGGGCGTGTGGAATTTGATTTTGATAAATGAATTGCCGTCCTGCGATTCTGCGACAACGTCTGCAAGACCTTCGGGCATGACACTTTTCTGCCTATGCGTGGGAACGGTATCCGTATCGGACGCCAGATCAAAGCTGCCGTTGGCAAGCGTCTGCTCGCCGAAGACGATGTCCTGGGCCTTGGTTGCCAATGGCGTCAGGACAAGTGATAACCCGAAACCGATGATGAACATGGTCAGCTTAAACATAGATATTCCTGATGGTATGAAGCTTGAAAATAAAGGTAAACAGCAAACCGGCAAAGACGATCAATTTGTCAATCAATCGTGTGCACTGCTACGGTAACGGTGAATCATGTGTGCATCGAAGGCACCTTCCGTGTTTGTTCCTTCGAGGTAGAGATTGTCGCCAAAGATATTATCCAGCCCGAGTCCACCTTCATCCCGCAGGACACCGCCAATGCGTGTTCGAAGCAAGGGGGAGACTTGATAGTCCACATGATTATCCCCCCAGACGACATTGCCTTCCCATGCACCGGGGACATTTTGTGAATACACACTCATGGACAGAGACGTGATGCTTGAGAGGCCGATGTTGCGATCACAGAGCATGGGCGCTTCACCGTTGGATTGATCCCGCCATTCGAGAACACCGGTGCTGGCGACCGCAAGGTTACGGATATCCAACATGGCATAGGAGTAATTCTCCCAGGCGATGGTGGGTGTATCACCGGTCCAGATCACACGATTTTCCACGGGATTGGTGATGTAGCTTGCAGGGAAGAGGTTTTGGTTGAGCATGATCCAGTAACGCGCTTCGACGGACTCCCCGTTGCCGTTGTTGCCGGTGGTCTCCGCGCCATCGGGAACGCGCAAGCCATCGCCTTGCAGTCCGGGGAAGTATCCCTTGTTGCCCTGTGCATGGACGATCATGCCCTGATGAATGCCCCGCAGTTGCGTTGCACTTTTAATTCGGTTGGCTGCCAATCTCGCAGAGCCCAGCGCGGGCAAAAGGATGGCAATGAGCAATGAGATGATACTGATGACCACCAACAGTTCGATCAAGGTAAAAGCTTTTTTACGATTCATAATCTCCTCTTCATTCATCTGGCGATCAAGCATGACCAGCTGACTTGCATCCACACGTGTAGCAATGATCGTATTGGGTTAGTCAAACGGCCGCACTCAAACAAACGCACAACCCGCCAACCTAACCATACCATACGACAGCCTTGCTCTTGGACCAAGAACTTGATCAGATCGTTTATGTCATGTTCCTTAAAACGGCTTTATCAAAAACTGTCTTGCCGTGCTGATTACGATTGATCTTATCCGTGCCTTGGATTAATGTCTAGAATTCACAGACTGTCATGCACCGACTTTATTGCAAAAACAGTGCCGAATTACGGATATTATGCCACATAACGGCTATATCTATAGACCCTCAGACGATTGGTGACATAGAAACGGAACTTGATGACACAGGATCACGCTCAAACACTCGCAGCGCATCAAATCGAATATGCCACAGGATGGCTATCAAGTGTGCATGCCGGACATCATTGCCCGATGCACAAACATGCGACGGTTGAAATTGTGTATCACGCATCGGTGCATGGGATCAGTGAACTCGATCAGGACAAACCCCTGCACTTCCAGCAAGGCAGTGTCACCATCTATCCTGACAATCTCTGGCATGATCAACTCTCTGAAACCGAAGGCGAAGACTACTGTGTGCATCTGAAATCGGATCACCCAACACTCAAGCAGATCGATCAGCCCATTCATATTTCGTTTCTTGCTGACGCGTATACACAACGCGAACTCCGCGATCTGGCCATGCTGACCACCCCCCAAAATCAAATGGATCTGATCTGCGTCAATCATCGCACGCATGCACTGTTCACACGATTGCTCCAAATCGCTACCAGCAAAGAACAATCGCCCGACACCATCAGTAATGCAGAGAAATATGCAGAGCAGGCCTACGAGTTCATCTCCAGACAGTTCCGCAAAATCCGAACGCTCGACGATGTCGCCCAACACGTCGGCGTCAGCCAGGATTACCTGCGGCATATTTTCCAGGAACAATACGATGTGCGTATGACCGATCACTTGACCAGTTCACGCATTGAACATGCCAAGGGCTTATTGGTCTATTCAACGCTCTCAGCCAAAGCCATCGGGATTCAATGCGGCTTCAAAACCGCGCGCCATTTCTCCAGCATCTTCAACAAACATGCAGGCATGTCCCCCATCGCATATCGCAAAGCCATGCAACGCCAGTCACCTTGACAAGACCACGTGTAACATCCCGTCCAAACTGACGGATTTATTGTGAGAAATGTTGCCGATTGTGTGTTCATACTTTGAAAGATGTTACGATCCGCATACAATTTACACGTGTGCAACAGGACATTATTCAAATTCTGACCCGAGACGTTCATGAGCGTAACCATTAAAGACATTGCCAACGAGACCGGTCTGTCATGGCCAACCGTCAGCCGCATCCTCAACGGCAAAGGTCAACTCTTCAAAGAAGAAACACGCGATCGTGTCATCAAAAAAGCACAGGAGATGGGCTACGTCCCCAACGCAGCGGCGCGGCGAATCAAGTCCGACAAAACGTATCACATCGGCGCATTGCTGTTAAACACGCCCGATCATCCTTTGCATTATCCAGCATCCTTCGAAATTCTCCAAGGCATCAACCAATCACTTGAACAAGCCGGCTACGTGCTGTCCTTGATTCGCATCAGTGATATTCATGAAAAAGATCCAGTACAGTCGCGTGTCTTTCGTGAAAAAATGCTTGATGGGATGGTCTGCCTCGACGCCTTGCCGGAGAACCTGGTCCAGGTCGTCAAGAAACTGGTGCCCCGTTGTGTGTGGCTTGACTCCAATCACAAGGAAACACAGGCCTGTGTCTATCGTGACGAAGAGAATGTCGGCGAGGTGGCAGCAGAGCAAATGCTCGCACTGAAGTATCCGAAGATCAAGTTTCTGAGCGTGGTCCAAAGCTATCTGAAAAACAATCGCCACTTCAGTCACGATGCACGATTCAGTGGTATCAAAAAAGCCTGCAAAAAACATGGTGTTCAAGTCGAGCATGTGTTCATCCCCCACTGGACCACCCCCATCGATCCGCAACTGCTCACAGACCTTTGGCAGGAACCGGCAGGATTGATTGTCGACGGACCACACGATGTGGCACGTATCATCCGTAAATGCGGGATGATGAGTTTACCGGTCGGCCGAAAAATCGGCATCGCTAGCTGTGACATGACTGAAGACCTGCGCATCGCCATGCCGGGTCTGGCGCATGTGAGTAACGACCGCTATCACATCGGCCAACTTGGCGCGGAAATGATTCTCAAATTGCTCAAGAGAAAAACCGAGTCCTGCCCCGCCGTCACCGTCACCGGCAAATGGGTCGCAGGCGATACGGCGTGCGGTCCGTAATCAATCAACAAAATCAATCATCTGTCATTTCTCCCAAAGCCGTGTCGCTCCTGCGGCACGGATTGCCTTAAACACATCAGCACATCAGCACATCACTCATACCAATTCCCGTAAAACGCGTGCTTGCTTGAGCAGCGTATGTCAATCCGGTGCCCGTTGCGCATCCGTCAATCCAAGGGGAACCGGTTAACACCCGGTGCTCATGAATGGACACGCACGCGTTCTTGATGGGAAGGGCAATAAGCCCGTATGCCCGACGCCCGACGCCCGACGCGGCATTGAAATCAATCGTCATCACACCAACACAACAAAGGCAGCCAACTTTCGTCACCCGCCTTTGTCATTTTGATATTCACTTCAATATTTCGCTGATTGCCCAATCACTCCCCGAACACCATGATCGGCCAGAGATGCGGGCGACGGTCACAGTGCATGCCCTGCTCCGTTGCCAAACTCGCGCCCTTGCGTGGCCAGGCTCGATCCGCATCGATGTCATGAATGTACATCCCAAAGCCTGCTTTGTACCCCTTCTCAAAACGCATGGGTTCGAGATAGCGAGCGGGGAAGATCATCACATAGCTGTAGCCGTCGGATGTGCGTTGGTATTGACAGGTCACGCCGCGCGACGCTTCCTCCTTGGTGGGCATATCCAAACCGCCAGCATATTGCATGTTCGGCTCGTAAAATCGCAGCACGGTTCCAGGACCATTGGTTGCTTTGACATTGCCTGCGTAAAAATCATAGCGGTAGTCATCCAGATCAAACCCCTTGGTCTGATTGGTGCGACCGTTGGCTGTGGTGTCGAAGTACAACTCCACACAGCCATCATGCATGTACATCTGGCCCGGATTCCAACGTGACGGCTCGGTGAGATGAACCATATCATCCACCGTATGAATCCGCAGGTAGAGATGATCCTTGTCCCATGCCAATTGATAGGTCACATCCAGATCACCTTTGTAGCCATGCTTGAGCGGTGGTTCATCCTGGTTGACTTTCTGCACGAAGACATTGTCCATGGCAATGGCAGGAATCTTGCCCCACAACGGTGAGGCAGGGTCGGCAGGCAAAGGACTGGCGGTGTGCGGGATGTAGAAATACCCCATATTCCAAGGCACATTGAAGGCTGGGCCAGCATCCTGCTTCACGTGAATCTGATCCGACCAACTGAACATCTTCCCATACGAATGGTCAGCAGGCCCGTTGATCTGAACCGTCTGATTCTGCTTGGCGGCGACGGTGTAAGGAATCTGTTGATCGGTGAGTTGCACCTTGCCTGTGAGTTGGCGGTTGGTCTGGTTTTTCAGTTCCAGTTTCACATGCCCATCAACGTCGGGAACCACAGCCACGTTGAGCGTGTTACTGCCACCAATCACATCAGCCTGATTCATGGCTGTGACAAGCTGCTGCGTCTGCCCCTTTTTACCGATAATGAAGATCGGCGCCGGAGCAAGTTGCAACACGGCTTGACCATCTTCCATCGGAGCTTTGCGGCTGTTGCCCATCATGTCCATGAACTGTGGCGAGAGACCATGCAAATCAACATGGATCTGCGGACCGCGTTCCAAGCCATCTTCGACGCGATCAATCGCACACCAGATGGCAATGACAGGCTCGCCCTGTTCATTCTCAAATGCATAGCCACGAATCCCACCCATCGGCCGAATGTCCGCAATGAACTTGGGCTTGGGCAGTAAATGTCCGAGTGTGTTGGGAACTTTGCACATTGCCCATGGGGAAAGGTAGAAATCCAGGTACGGCCTTGCCATCCAGATGTTGGTTGAGCGCAACTGCGGCCAATGTTTCAAACTCATCACGAACATACGGCAAACCCACGTGGCATGCATGTACTCGCGCCAACCCCAGTTGTAAGTCGGGACGCCCGAGAGGTAGGAATCGCCCCATGCGTCCGCTCCCCATTCGGGTAAATCCATCGGGAGCATGTTAAAACACTCGGTAAAATCGATGGGGGTGTTTTCGTCGTAACCATAACGCAGCATCTGCTCCTTAAGTCGCTGCGTCTCGGCATCCCAGTCATTGGTACCCCCTGAACCGTCAAGGTTCCAATACGGGTGTACCGCGATGGCATCCCACTTGACCTTGCCACGACTCTCCTTGAGATATGCTTCCATCTCGTGAAAACCACGAGTCATGGAATAACCGGATGTGCCACCATCGGGATACACCGTGATGTCAGGGTTGGCACGTTTGAAGCCGTGATACGAAGGAATCTGAATCAGTTCGGAAAATTCCTTGAAGCGTTTTCGCTTGAGTAAGGGGGCGCCTTCGACTTCGGTACACAACGCCCAGTTTCTAACCCACGGGCGGAGTTTGGCAGCATCATACGCAGCCTGTTCAACACGTTTGGCTAAATCTGCTGGCGGCTGGGACATGCTCTTTTTGATACTTTGTAGTAACGTCCGTTGCTCACCCTTGACGACATCCGAAGCAATGGCAAGGAGATTCTCAATCCCGTATTGCTCAAGCAGATCATGTTCGATTTGATATTGACTGCTGTAACTGGTCGAACCAAAGCCCCATCGCTGGAAACGTGCCAGGGTGTCATGGGTGCGCGTGTTTCGAAAAGCATGTGTCAGTGAACCGAACAGGTTCTTGGACGGACGTTGATTTTTCAGCGAGGTCATCACATCCAAGCGATAAAAATCGGTATAGGTTTGCTGTGATGATGTGGTGTATGTTGCTTTGAGAACAAAGACACCCTGGCCGATCTGTTCCTGTTTGAGATTCAATGGCAGGACGGTTTGGCCCCTGGTATCCAGTGTAAAACTCTGATCATCGGTGAAGAGGACTTCCTTAAAGACGTTCTCCAATTCCAGGTGAACCTGCCCGGTCATGCCCGGCTTGCCTGACATGGCCAAACGTGCATCAAGCGACTGCCCGACCTGCAAGGCATTATCCGGATCACGGGTCAACAACCAACCTTCCACATCCGGGCTGGTGAATTCGGTGAGTTGAGTGCCTTCCTCAATTTGGATGCCATCGATCCAGAGATTGCTTGAGGGACCTGTGAGTAACAGGTTGATCGCAAGGTGGTCGGAGTTGTAAACGAAGCTGTAGCGTTTCCATTCCGTAGTGGCTTGAAACTTTGTATCAAAACCGGCTTGCCAACCCTTGGCGCTCCCACGTAACGGACTGAATGCACCAAAGCCAAAGCTCTGCCCTGCCTTGTCGGACTTGGCGTAGCAACTGATGGTGTAGGTTTGGTTTTTCTTGACGGGAATCGTGAAGGACATCATGGCCTGACGTGATGGCGCGTGCTTGATGATTAGACACTGCTTGCCGAGGTATCCGTCGTTGGAGATGCTATACGCCTGTACATCTGTCGGAACATACCGGGCGCCGCCCCACCACCATTTCCAGTACCGCAGTCCCTGTTCAAAACTGGGATTGGGCATGATGTTCCGTGTGATGGGTGCTTGAAAGTACAAGCGGTCATTGCCCCAGAAATCGGTCCCTGCAATGGGCGGTTGCGCTTTTTCATCGGCCTTGGCGGTCATGCCCAGATCAATGACCAGCGAATCCTGCGCACGCGGTTGGCGGTTGTTTGTACGGATGATCATCTCATAGCGATCGCTACCGGGCTTGAGATTGCTTTCACGCATGTCAAAGCTCAGGAACTCTGACGTGCTGACAGAGAACTGTTGCAACGGATCATTGGGTGCGTAGGTCAATTTCAGATCATTGCCCTGCGTGACGAGGCGTTGTTCTTTGGCGAGTTTGCCTGCGGATTCAAAGGTGATTGTTTTGCCGTTGACAGCGATGGGTTGATCGCGGTAATGCTTGGAGAAGATCAGCCATGGCGTGAGTGTGATCGTGTTGCCGTAGTCTTTGAGTTGTTCCTGCGTGATGCCCATGTCCCATGCCAGAATGATCTTGCTGCCATCACCTTGCTTGAGCGTCTGGGTGTACACTGCTTTTTTACCATCCGGCAGGAGATAGGGTTTACGGTAGGTAATCGTTTGAGCCTGCTTGTCGATGAGCAGTTTGGCAGGATCATCTTTGATCCCTTTAAACGGATATCCCGCACCGGTCGGACCATTTGCAGACCCCCAGCATTGAATATTCATGATCACGCGACCATCAATGATCACTGAGATTCGTTGATCGCGATCCGTGAGGTAATGCCCTGCATGACCACGCACTGTCACAGACTTGTTGCCTGCGGAGAAGACGGGCCAATCGTATGTTTTGTCATGTTTGACAAACGAGCCGACATTGAGCTGCGGCTTCTGGACATCCACACCGGACGCCTTGAAAGGAGGCGACATGTCAGGCAAGAGCGATTGGGCATGCGTTGTCGCAGCCACCGCCAAGAGGACACCAAGCAACCAGCCGCAAACGATACGTCGAGATAAGGCCATGGGAACTCCCTGTTTCTATGAGCCAATGCCTGTCATCATATCACGATCACGGCATTTTACACTAATGCACACGTGTGCAAAGTATATGCAGGGGATGATAGCGAGGTCAAGATGTCGCGTGAAAATTTTGAGATGACAGTGAGATTAAAGCCGTTGAAAAGAAATATTCTCCATATCATCACATGATTCGTCACTCCCGCGCCCCCGGAAGTCGGGAATCCAGTGGCATTCTCAAGACGCTTGCAGATATCACTGGACTCTCGCCTGCGGACATGATGCATGTCGTTTTTAAAGTTGAGCACCGGGTGTCAACCCGGTGCCCGTTGTGCATACGTTTATCCAAGGGGGCA
>MDTD01142206.1_pt1 | contig 11835 bp, 10 predicted proteins | sample 811221 | NCBI WGS metagenome assembly MDTD01 (sample SAMN05326646, study PRJNA326480) | marine metagenome | isolation source: seawater | place: Pacific Ocean: South West | collected 2011
CTAGATGATTTTAGCGCTTCAATTGTGGCTTTTAATTCCGTTGGATGATGTCCGTAATCATCAATTAGAGTTGCGGATTTGCCATCAATTTTCAAATCTGCTTTAAACTCAAGCCTTCTTGATACTCCACCAAAGTTTTTAAAAGAATCTTTAATGACTTTTGTATTTATTCCTGCCTTCTGAGCAACTATGAAAGCTGCTGTCGCATTGAGTGCATTATGCTTTCCAGATAAAGTTAATTCTATTGATATTTCTTTTCCTGTAGAACTTCGAATTATTTTAAATTTTTGAAAAGAAGCTTGTTGTTTCAATTCTTTAATAAAATAATCTGCTTTTTTATCAAACCCATAGGATATTTTTGGTCTTGATAAGGTTTCAAATACTTTTTTCGATCTTACAGAATCTGTACAAATTATCGCACTTCCGAAAAAAGGTAGATTTTCAAGAAACTGTAGAAAAGTAGAATCCAATTTTTCAAGATTATTCTCATAATAATCAAGATGATCATTATCAATATTTGTAACGACACTTATTTCTGGATTCAAATGCAAAAAAGATGCATCACTTTCATCAGCCTCTACTATTAAATATTCGCCCGTTCCTAAAATACTCTTATTTTCCTGACCTAAAATTTTCCCACCAATAATAAATGTGGGATCAAGCTTTGCTCTGACAAAAATATCAGCAATTAAACTTGTAGTAGTTGTTTTTCCATGTGAGCCTGCGACCGCAATACTTTGAAATCCCCTCATTAAACTTGATAACATTTCAGCTCTTGGGATTAAAGTAATATTTAAAAACTTAGCAGCCTTCATCTCAGGGTTTGAGATATTAACTGCAGAAGAATAAACAACAACATCTGAATTTCTTACGTTTTTCTCGTTATGCCCGATAAAAATTTTTGCACCCAAGGAATTTAATCTGATAGTATTTTTATTTTTCACTAGATCACTTCCACTAACGTTAAAGCCTTGATTTATTAGCATCTCTGCAATGCCAACCATTCCAACACCCCCAATGCCAATGAAGTGTATTTTTTTTATATTACTTAATTTCATGAACTATTTTTTCTGCCGATTTCAAGTGTATACTTTTACCCATTTTTTTACTTAACTCTTGAAAATTTTGTTGATTAAATTCGCTAATTTTTTGAGAGAACTCCTTCTCATTGAAATTCTTTTCATTTAGTACAATTCCTCCACCATCATTACATGCTAATTTGGCATTCTTCATTTGATGATCATCCATTGAGTTTGGTAATGGAATAAATACTGCAGGCAAACCAATGCTTTGCACTTCGGCAACAGTTGATGCGCCAGCTCTGCAAATTATAAATTTTGATTTAGCCATAACTTCTGGAATATTTTCAATGAACTTTATATATTCAATTTTTTCTGTTGATATTTTTTTATTATGCTCACCAGTTTGAAATAATATTTTTTCGTTCAAATTTAAATTACCTAATATTTCACTAAGTTGATTGTTAAAAAAAAGAGCTCCTTGACTGCCTCCCAAAACAAGAATATGTTCTTTTTCAGAATGAGTAGCATAGCTTAATGTGTTAAATGCGGGTCTAATTGGTTGGCCAAAATTGTGTTCCTTCTTTTCGTTTAGAGGAAATGTTGTGAACAGTTTTTTTGCAAATATTAAACTAAATTTATTGGCTGAACCCAAGATTGCATTCTGCTCATGAATGTAAACATCTTTTAACAAAATAATTGATGCTATTAAACCAATTACAGAAATATAATTACCCATTAAAAGAACATTCTGGGGTCTATGTTTCATTAACAGAAAAATTGAAATCAAAACACAACTCGTAAGACTAAAAGGCCACAATATTTTTTCAAGAAAGTTTTTCCCCCTGAACCCTGAAATATTTAAATGACTAACTTTAAAACCTGAATTTTTATAAATTTTTCTTTCTATTTCCCTGTTGGAGGCAATAAAAATTACATTTTCTTTGCCAAACTTTTCAGCTATAGATAATGCAGGAAAAATATGACCTCCTGTTCCAGCTGCAAAAATTGCAATTTTCATTTTATTTTATTTCTGAACTCCCAGCTCGCTCGCAGTGTGATAGCTAAAGCAATAAAATTCATGATAACACTACTTCTTCCATAGCTTATGAAAGGCAAAGTCAGGCCTTTTGTTGGAATGACACCAAGGTTAACGAAAATATTGAGTGAAGTTTGAACAAAAAATAATAATGCAAATGATGTAATGATTAAGCTATTAAAAAAATAATTTTGATTTTTTGCATTTTCAGCAAGCTTAAATAGCCTCCACAAAATTACTAGATAACAAGAAAACAAGATTAGAAAGCCAATTGCTCCAGTTTCCTCCAAATAAATTGAAAAAATAAAATCAGTATGGGCTTCAGGAAGAAAAAAATATTTTTGTGTACTTTCACCAATTCCAAGACCAGAAATACCACCTTGAACAGATGCAATTAGTGCATTTATAAGTTGATAATCTGAGCCAGTCATATCATCCCAAGGATTTGCAAAAGACAAAACTCTATCAAGCCTTTCAGGATTGAAATAAATTGCAACAGAGAGAAAAATAAAGAAAATTATAGTCAAAATTGCAAGCTGTGAGATCTTTGCGCCTCCAATGAAAAGAATACATATTGCTATCGAAAATAATATTGCGGTATTTCCATAATCAGGTTCAAGAAACAGAAGCAAGGCAATTATTGTTGTAACAACTATTGGCTTGATGAAGCCCCTTATACTAGTCTCGAGCTGGTCTTTTCTTCTTAAACAATAACTACATAAATACAAAGGAAGGAATATCTTAATAATTTCTGAAGGTTGAATGTTAATTGGGCCAACGGCTAACCATCTTCGAGCTCCATTTATCTCTTGACCTAAACCAGGTATCAAAACTAAGACCAAAAGTAACGAACTTAATGCAAGCAAAATAAGTCCGTTTTCCTTATAAAAAGATATAGGAATAAAAAGAAATATCGAACATGCAACCAGTGAAATTGATAAAGCAATTATTTGTCTTTGTAAGAAAAAGAATGGATTACCAAAGTCTGCATTTGCAATAACATTTGAAGATGAAAAAATAAAAATAAGACTTATACCAGTAATAATCATGAATGGAACAAGTAAAGTTAAGTCGAATAAATTTTCTTTTTTATTAATCAAGATATTTTTCTTTTAAATTATTAAAATGTTGCCCTCTTTCGATAAAATTTGAATAATCTTTGCCGCTTGGATTACCAGGACTAAATAAAATGTCTTTGTGTTTATCTTTTTTTAGAATATTAAAAATTTCATCTAGATTTTCGAATGTTGAGATATTTTCATGCTTTAAAATATTAAGTAATTCATTTCGATGCTTTCCAAAAATAAAAACTCTTCTGGGGCCCTCAATACATAATTCTTTATAATTCTCTTTGTTTGGATTACCACAAATAATTAAGTCCCCCTCAAAATTTAGTTTATTTATAGCGTATAAAAGTGACGCTGAATTTGTAGATTTAGAATCATTGATTATTCCCGGTGAAATCTTCTGCAATCTAAATGGCAGATCGGATAAATTAAGATCCTCATCGTTCAATTTCGGTTCAATGCCAGATACAAAAGCTATTGCAAATTCTCGGTAATCATCTGTTGTGCAAAAAATTGTTTTTCCCTTATCAGAGCATATTTTCAATTTTGCATTTTTATAATTCTCGTAATTTTCGTGAAAATCAATGTGATCATTCTGAATATTAGTAATAATTGAAAAATCGAAATGATTTTTTTTCATTTTCTCTAACTGAAAACTTGATGCTTCAATAACTGTATATTTTTTTGTGTGATTTACATTATCTAATAATGGATTACCAATATTTCCAAGTGCAATTGAAGAACTCACAGTATTCAAAGTTTGATTAAGGTAATTAACCAATGTGCTTTTACCATTAGTTCCTGTAACTCCAATTTTAAAAGATTTATTATTTTGAAAAAAAAGGTCTAAATCAGAAATATAATTGAGCTTTCTAATGCATGAAGTAGAAAAATATTTTTTTAATTGTATTCCAGGAGAAATATATAAATTCACGTAATCAGAAATACTTGCATCATTCAGATAATCTAATACATTTTTTTTATTTTCTAATTTTGTTTTATCTTCATCAAAAATATCAAAAGAAATAGAATTTGTTGCAAGGAATTTTTCAAAAGATTTTCCAGTTGTTCCATAACCAATAATAAGAGATTTCATTATCTAATTTTTAAGAGAGATAGACCAACCAAAACAAATATAAAAGTTAAGATCCAAAATCTGACGATTATTTTTGGTTCTTTCCAACCTGATAACTCAAAATGATGATGAATAGGAGCCATTTTAAAGATTCTTTTTTTTCTTATTTTGAAAGATGAAACCTGCAGAATTACGCTCAAAGCTTCCATTACAAAAACCATCGACATTACGGCAAAGACTATTTCATGTCTTACAATTATTGCTACCAGTGCAATAAATGCCCCCATTGAAAGTGAGCCTACATCACCCATGAAAATCTGTGCAGGATAAGCGTTAAACCATAAAAAACCAATTCCAGCTCCAATTAAAGCTCCACAAATAACTAATAGTTCTCCTGTACCTTGTACGTAAGGTATATATAGATAATCGGAAACAATTGTATTTCCTGCTGACCAGGCAATTAAGCCAAGTGCTGAAGTAATAAGAATTACTGGAAGAATTGCTAAACCATCAAGACCATCAGTTAAATTAACTGCATTTGAGCTTCCAACAATTATAAATATTGATACCGGTATGAATAATATTCCTAGAGAAATTGAGACATTTTTAAAAAAAGGTACTATGTAATTCAGCTCATTCGATTCAAAAACTTGAAAATAAAGAACAGCGGAAATAATTAAAGAAAAAAAGAATTGAAAAAATATTTTAGTCCATGAAGAAATGCCTTTTGAATTTTTTTCGGTTACTTTTTTGAAGTCATCTGCAAAACCTATTAGTGCAAAGAGGAATAAACATAATAGAGTTACTGGTAAGAACCTGTTTGAGAAATCCCCCCAAAGAATACTCGAAAATATCACACTTCCAATAATTAGAAGACCCCCCATTGTTGGAGTTCCATCTTTTGCTTTATGCGAATCTGGGCCTCTATCGCCAATTACTTGTTGAAATTGAAATGATCTTATTTTTTGAATAAAAAATTCTCCAAATAAAAGAACAATCAACAGACCTGATAATGTAGATAAGAATGTTCTTGTGCTTAAATAGGAGAATAGGTTAAGAAATGGACTTTTTTCTAAAAATAAATTAAGTAGAAATTCAATCATTTATCAACAACTCAAGATAGGATTCCATTTTACTAGACCTAGAGCCTTTAAAATAGACTTTTTTGCCAGCCTTGAGCTGTTTTATCAAATAATTTTTTGGGAAATCTTGTTTATTTTTAAAAAAATTAATATTTGTGTTAGGTATTTTTTTGATAACTTCTTTAAATATTTTTCCTGTTAAAAATATCTGAAAATCTGCAAGCTGACTTAACAAGTTTTCATGTTTTTCATTTTCGTCCTCACCTAATTCCGCCATATCGCCTAAAACTAAAATAGTGTTACTTGAATCTTCTTCCATTGCAGTGGCTATGACAGTATCTGGGTGAGCATTATAGGTTTGATCTATGATTTCACTGCCATGTAATTTAATTATGCTACCCCTTCCAGCAGAAGGTGTGAAAGTAATTTTATTTAGATCTTTATCAATCGATAATAGATTTAAGATTCTTTGAATAATTTCTTTGTTCTTCTCTAAGATATTTTTAATTTCAATATCCCTTCCATCTATAAAATTATTTTTATTCTTAAGACACTCTTTTAGTTTTAATTTTGTTTTAGATATATTTTCTATATTTTTAAATGTGCTTAGGTGGTTTGAAGCTATGGCTGTAAGGACAAATACATCACAAGAAAGTTTTTCAGAAATTAAATCAAAATCCCCAACATTTCTTGCACCGCATTCAACTACAAGATATTCAGCATTTTTTGGCATACTAAGTATGGTGAAAGGTATACCAAATTCGTTATTTTCATTATCTTTGCTTGCATGGCATTTACCTCCTAACAAAATTTTCAACATATCTTTAAGAGTTGTTTTACCATAGCTTCCAGTAATAAAAATCACTTTAGCTTTACTTTCAGTTAGTTTATTTGCGCATATATCTAACAAAGAGTTATAAACATCATCAACTACAATCGAAGTACCAAAAATTTTTTGTTTAGTTATCACAGATGCGCCTTTTTTCAATACTTCTTCAATGAAGTCTTCAGCATCATGATTATTTCCTTTTAATGGAATAAATAGATCGCCCTCTTTGGCTATTTTTGAGTTAAAGATAATTCTTTGAATTTTTGCATCGGTTTGAACATTCTTAAACCCAAGAATTTCAGACAATTCTTTTAAGGATTTATTTTCATTCAGAATATACACTTTTTTACTTCCTCATAATCAGAAAAATCTAAACATGCATCACCAATAATTTGTTTATTTTCATGGCCCTTACCAGCTATAAGAAGTATGTCTCCTTCGCTAAGTTCATTTAAAGCATTTTTAATTGCGCGTGATCTATCAAGCTCCATGCATATCTTATCGGATTGTTCTATTCCTTCTAGTATCATATTTGCTATTTGCTGAGGGTCCTCATTTCTTGGATTATCAGAAGTTATATAAATTTTTTCACAATATTTATCTGCAACTTCTCCCATCAAAGCCCTTTTACCTTTGTCTCTTTCACCCCCAGCTCCGAAAACAATTATTAATTTATTTTTTTTCTTTTTGTATAGACATTCACATACAGATTCTAGAGCTTTGGGTGTATGAGCGTAATCAATATACACATTCTCTTTTTCGGTTTTATTTAATCTACCAAATGGCAATGATAGATCCTGAGCTTTAGCAAAAAAATCTTCGCAATTATCATTGATAAATTGATAATAAGGTAAAGTTAAAAATAAATTATATAAATTAAATTTGGATTCAATTTTAGAAGCAGCTTGAAATTTTCCCCAAGGTGTTTCTACTAAATATTCAATATTTCCATCCTCATAGGGCTTTAGAACTTTAAAAAAAATATCTGATTTTTTATTTCTAGACGAAATCTTAAATGTTTTCTTCGAGCATATCTTTTTCAGTTGACTAGATATTATTTCATCGTCAAAATTTACAGCGACTGTATTAACTTCTGTATTGCTAACTAACTTAAACTTAGCTTTAATATAATTTTGCAATGAGCCATGATAATCAAGATGATCTCTGGAAATATTGGTAAATATGGCATGACTTACCTTTAAGCCTTGCAATCTATTTTTATCAACTCCAATAGATGAAGCTTCAAAAATAATATTTTTGATGCTTGATCGAAAACATTTTGACATAAGATTTCTAATAAAAACAGGCTCTTCTGTAGTAAGTTCGTTGTTAAAAATCTTTTGTTCATTTATGAAAGTTCCTAATGTACCAGATGAAGCATGTTGAATACCTCTATTTTCCAGAATTTGGCTTAAAAAGCTTAGAGCTGTAGTTTTTCCATTCGTACCCGTAATGAAAAGATTATTAAAATATGAATGATCAATCTGAAGATACTCGTCAATCCATTTTAAATATGAGCTATTAAGATCTTTTATTTTGGAAACTTTTGGCAAATCAATATTTTCATTACTATCGAGAAAAATATGTTTAACAAGATTTACATGTTCAGACGTAAGATATTTCGCTCCACCTCTTAAAGATAAAAAAATATCATTTTTTCTTAAATATTTTGAATTTGTAACTAGGTTTTCATTTGAACTGAGATTTAAAAAAGGATTTTTCATAGGTATTTTAACCTCATCATAAATTTAGATAGTTTTCCTACAACAGGTGCAGATACATCGCCTCCAAAATATTTATTAGGATCAGGCTCATCAATTGAGACAATCATAATAAATTTTGGGTTGTTATAAGGAAAAATAGAAGCAAAACTTGAGACGTATTTTTCAGAAGCGTAGCCAACACCTTCAATGTATTTTTCAGATGTTCCTGTTTTCCCTGCTATTTCTATTCTCTCATTCTTAAGGTTTGATGCTGTTCCATCTAAGACTGTCATTCTTAGTGAGTCCAATATGAATGAAGCAGTAGATTTACTAAGAACTCTCACTCTTTCAGATTTAATATCTGGCAAGATCCTAGGCTCTATCATTAAACCCTCATTAGCAAAAACGCTGTAAGCCCTTGCTATTTGTAGTGAGTTAGAGGTCAAACTATATCCATAACCTAAAGATGCTTTGTCAATATCATAGAGTTTAGGGTTATCAATAATTTTTCCAGCAGAATTATTTATCCATTGCATTTTAAGCTTTTTTCCAAAACCAAATTGACCAAGATTATCTCGCATTTCAGCTGATGAAAATTTGATAGCAATCTTTGCTATTCCAACTTGAGATGATTTTGAAATAGTTTCTGAGGGATTAATTTTGCCAAAATTTTTGCCCCCTGCCTCACTCCTTTTAAAACCAGAAAGCGTAACAAAGCCAGGGTTTGTATTGATAACACTATCTTTTTGAATATGCCCTAATTTAAGTGCTCCAGCAACAGTTACAGGTTTTATTAATGAACCTGGCTCAAAAAAATCGTCAACTACTTTATTTCTTTCTATAACTCGTTCTGGATTATTTGGATTGAATGTTGGATAACTTACCATAGCAAGTATCTCACCTGACTGAGCATTCATTATTAATGCAGAGCCCCCTTTGGCTTTTGAAGTTGAAATTGCTTCTTTCAATTCATTAAAAAGTTTAAATTGTAGGTTTGTGTCTAATGTCAAAGACAAGCTTTCATTATTTCCCAAGTTTATAAAATCCTCTAATTGACCATAGAGTTTTTCACCTCTTCCGCTTTGCCTAAATGTTGATTTTCTTTTAGCAATTACTAAATTTTCATTCATTACTTTTTCAACACCTTCAAGACCTCCATCAGTCCCAGAGAAACCTATAACAGGACCAAAAATACTACCAAATGGATAATACCTTTTGAATGTATCCTCCCTTATTGGCACACAACTGCATGCTTTTTGAATATCTGATAGTATTGTTTTTGAAATATTATTTTCTAAATAGATTCTTCTTTTAGTATTCAAAAAAATTTCTTGAGATTGTTTGGCCAAAATATCTTTTGCAATATTTTTATCATTCTCATTTTTAAACAATAAAGTTGGCCGCAAAATATCAGTTGCTAGTTCTATTCCATTTCTATCTAATATTTTTTTTCTAGGTTGCAAATTAATTTCAGAGGCAGTATTCCTAATTTCTGCAGCTTCAAGAAATAAATCTCGCTCTTGGTTAAGTTGATAGTATCTATAACCAGGTATTAATAGAAGAATCAAAAAAATAAAGAAAAGAAATCTTAACTTACTCATCATCAATATCAGGATCAGTCATTCCAAGAGCTATAGCTTTATCATAAATATATGGAGATGATTTCAAGAGGGCTATTTCAACATTTAACTTAGAATTTTGATTCTGTAATTTAAAGATTTTCTCTTGTACATTATCAAGATGCATAAAGTTTCTCTTATACTCAAAAACAAGAAAAACTTTTAAGAAAGAAAGACCTAAAAAAGCTAAAAAAAATAATGTTAAAAAGAAATCTAAAATTTTCATAATTTTTCAATAATTCTCATTTTAGCGCTTCTAGCTCTTGGGTTCAGCGAAATTTCTTGAGGTGAAGGATAAATTATTTTACTTATCTTAAATTCATCTGGTACATATTTATGTTTTAAGGGGATGTCTTTTTCATGAAAATTGATTTTTGGTCTAAATGTTTGTTTTGCAATCCTATCCTCAAGAGAATGAAATGTAATTATCACCAATTTACCTGATTTAATTAGTTTATCTTTTATTTTTTCTAGGCAAACTGAGAGATTTTCAATTTCTGAATTTACAGCCATTCTCAAGGCTTGAAATGACTTTGTTGCCGGATGTTTTTTTGTTTTGATTGATTTAGCTGCTTTAATTAATTCTGCAAGATCCAGAGTATTCTTGATTGTGGTTTTTTCTCTATGTTTAACAATAAATTTAGCTATTTTTCTAGATTCCTTTTCCTCACCAAATTTCCAAAGAATTGTGGAAATCTCTTTTTCACTAAATTTTTCAATTATATCTTTGCATGTGAGTTTCTGTTTTTGATTGAATCTCATATCCAGTGGTCCTTTTGTTCGAAAACTAAATCCTCTTTCAGGCTCGTCAAGTTGTGGTGATGAAACCCCACAATCAATCAAAACTCCTGTTAAAGAATTATCTTTAATAAAATCATCAATCTGAGAGAAATTTGTTTTGATGAATCTAAAATTATCATGATTAAGATTCTCAGCAACTTCCATCGCTGAATCATCTAAATCAAATGAAATTAGTTGCCCTTTTGATGAAAGTCTCTTAAGGATTTTTTTTGTATGTCCTCCTCTTCCAAAGGTGCAATCCAGGTATAAGCCATCTGCATCTGAAATTAGGTTATTTACAGATTCTTTCAGAAGTATTGGTGTATGTTTAATCTTCGATGCTCCGTATTACATTATGTATGTCAATTAGGTTTAATCTTTCATGGTCGACGTATGAATCTGATTCTTCTCTCACTGGACTTGTATCTCTTACAGGCCTAATATAAGAGTTTGAGAATTCATCTAAATTAAATTTTCTTAAACCTGTGGCAATAATCGTTACAACTATTTCATCTCCATAAGACTCATCAATTGTCAGGCCTGGAATAGCTTCTACGCCATGTTGGCTTATACTTTGTGCTTGTTTCATAATTTCATTTATTTCTTGCATTTCCATTCCTGACGCTCCACATATGTTTATCAGCAAGCCTTTGGCGTTCTTTACTTCAGCTTTGTTAAAAAATGGGTTATCAAGTGCATTATTGACTGCATCTTTAGCACGATTTAATCCTTTGGCTTTACCAATGCACATTATTGCCATACCTTTTTGAGACATAGCAGCTTGAACATCAGCAAAATCTACATTCATTGTTGCAGGATTCAAAATTACATTTGAAACACCTCTAACAGCGTTTGTAATTACCTCATTTACTGCATTAAAACCTTCATTAAACTGTGCATTTGCTGGGAAAATTTCAAAGATTTTTTCATTATCTATCTCAATACATGAATCTACGCTCTGCATTAATTTTGATACTCCAGCTCTAGCCTGTTCAGCTCTTTTTTCTTGTTCATATTTAAATGGTGTTGTAACAACAGCAACTGTAAGAATGCCAAGTTCTTTAGCAACTTTTGCAATTACAGGAGAACCACCAGTACCAGTCCCTCCACCCATGCCCGCAACTATAAAAAGCATTTCAGTATGTTCAAGTGCTTCTCGTATTTCAGGAATACTTAGTTCTGTGGCAATCCTGCCTTTCTCAGGGTCGTTTCCAGCTCCCAAACCTTTTGTAAATTCTTGGCCTAATTTTATTTTTTTAACTTTTTGAATCTTTGACAAATCCTGAGAATCTGTATTTGCACAAATAAATTCAACTCCATTAATATTAGATTTAATCATATGGTAAACGCTATTACCTCCGCCGCCACCTACACCAATGACTGTAATTTTTGCTTGCTGATAATTTGAGTCTAGAATTTCCCAAGTCATATAGTGATTCTAAATTAGAGGAGTGAGTTGGTCTATAAGCCGGATTCTGTTATAAGCTATCATTTATCTAGATGTTTTGTCACCAAAACATTCATGCTGCCTACCCTGATCTTACGCGAGCAACGTAATTAGATCTCTATTTGGCATTGCTTCAAGTGGGGTTTGCCATGCCCTAATTTAACTTAGGCGGTAA